>Ga0315314_1000024_pt1 | contig 241954 bp, 241 predicted proteins | sample TDP9_MG_FD_203631 | JGI IMG/M metagenome (GOLD analysis project Ga0315314, IMG submission 203631) | Freshwater sediment microbial communities from Lake Towuti, South Sulawesi, Indonesia - TDP9 | ecosystem: Environmental > Aquatic > Freshwater > Lake > Sediment | place: Indonesia: South... | reverse complement strand
CCTTAGGGGTATGGCTCCTCTGCGACGGCCTCAACTTCCGCTTTACCGGCCGTTCCACTCTCCATGGCCCCAGAAGAAAGGTCTTGGCCATGATCCTCTGGGGCGCTCTCTTCGGCCTCTTTTTAGATTTCCAGATGGTCGCCGTCACCAAGATACTCCGCTATTTGTCCGTTACGGCCCCCCTCCTGGCCCTAGGGCTCTATATAGGCTGGGGCTTCTGCCTCCCCGCCATCTATGAATCGTATCGGCTGGCTTCCCTCCTGACCCGAGGCTTCACCAAGAGAGCCCTCGTCCCTACCAGATGGCGGAAGGCTTTACTTTCCACCTCTGGACCAGTGGGGATGATCCTTTTTGCCTTCCCCCTTTTTGCCTTTCTCTATCTAGATGCATCTGGCCCCCTCATCATCCCTGCGTTTGCTGGCCTTTGGCTTCTCTTGGAGTACGGGATATATAGAAGAAGAGGGTCGAAAGGGCTCCTAGAAAGCCTCCTAGAGGGCTTCTGGAGCCCCCTAGCGGCCTTGACCTTAGCCTCCATGACCTTGACCCTTATCTGGGAGGGTCTAAACGCTCTCATGGGCTCTTGGCGGTACCAAAACCTCTTCTGGCTTGAGCCGCGCCTTCTGGGTGTCCCTCTGGTGGCATTTTTCGGCTACTTTTGGTGGTATCTCCTCTTCCTTTCCCTCCATCAACTGGTTTCCGGAGACGAAATCTGGTACTAAGCTAGGAAGGTCACCGCGCCAGAATTCCACTAGCTTGTATCGAAAGTCCGCGTATGTCCCACATAAAAGCAACACAAGGCTACAATTGGTTGCAGCCTTGTGTTCCTCTTTGCCAGCTGTCATAGATTTGCGCTGGCATCAAGCCCCCTAGTCAACTGCGTTATCAAAGGAAAAACACACTCAGCAAGTGAAGAACAATGTGAAGAAGGTTGCGTACCCACAGATACGCTACCCTTATACCATCCCGGCGAGTCCCGCCTACTCGTGGTGCTTAGGTCTTCGAGCCAAGTATGCTACGGCAATGCCCAGCAAGCCCCCGACGGCTATGCCTGGACCCGCTATGCTCGCGCCGAGACCAAGCAGCGTTCCGCCTACCGCTCCCAAAATGGCTCCGGCAGCCGCTCCCACCGCTGCACCCGTATTGATCTCTAAAGCGGGAATGGAGGAATGGGATTCGGTCTTGGTCTTCCCCGCTGAATCCGATTTCGACTTCTCGGCCATCGTAGCCTCTCTCTTTTCCATTCTCATAGAATTCACCACCCGAAATAGGTTATGATACCCATACCTAGCGCAAGGAAGGCGAAGATTGCTGATGGAAGCACATGAAACAGCCCTATGGACTTATTTTGGACTCTAAGCTGGATGACGCCTCCGTACCCCACGCTTGAAAACAATGCTACCCCTAGGTGTCCAAGCAAAAGCCACCCTCGCTGGGGATGTTCTAGGGTGAGGAGATCATACGAGGAGCTTGTCGACATTGCCACCGAGAACCAGTATAGTCCACCCACCTCTACAATTTTCACCCACGTGTCAGGCTTCAAGCCAACCACCAAAAGAAGAAAAGTTGCCACACCAGGAGGCACGATGACGGGAATTATGAATTTCAAGACAACCCAGATGAACATGAGTACTCCTCTCCTTAACGATTTCGTTAGTGCGAATCTTGCTGCTTGTGCTCCGTAGTTACCCATGTTCGCCACGAGTCTGCCTCACCATTGGACCGGCTAGCCAGCGTGGCAGAGCATATATCACTGCTTTTCGTGGCTCTTACGCCTCCCAACTGCATCGCGTCTCTACACCTCTACATGGCTTGCCCTCCTTTCCTCTTCACCCTCGAACAAAACAGTCGAGGCCTTGTGCGTGCAGTCCTTGACCAAATTCCGGCCATGAAGACTAAGCCTGGCTGTACCTCCGCAACCTAGTAAGAGTATCACGCGTACGTATCTGCCACGGTAAAAATCTGGTTTAAAAATGGGAAAAAACCGTATGCATTATAATTATAGCATATGGGCCATTAAATGAAGAGGAGGAAAATGGTACTAGCAACGACGAGGATGATGGTACTAGGAAAGAGGAGAAAAAAGAAAGACTATAGAGCGCTCGCGCCCCTCCCCCCACCGAGCCCCCTGTCAGAACTACTTACTGTATATTGTAGCATATATCACACCTCCTGTCAAGGGAGCAACATTACATTTCAGTGCAAGACCCTCCATCTCCACCCGGCCGACGCCAATTCCCCCCATGATTTTACTCACACGAGTTCAATAAGGGCCGTTCCAGCGCCAGCGTCTTCGCATAGTGCTTTGCAACAAGCTATCCCTCTTCGCATTTGCCAAAGGCCCAGACCTGGACTATACTCTCCTCAACGATCACACATTAGGAGGGCAAGATGGCTCAGGCAAAGATAGGGGTCATCGGCGGCAGCGGCCTCTACGAGATGGAGGGGCTCACCGATGTAGAAGAGGTGAAGGTGAATACCCCCTTCGGGGAGCCCAGCGATCTCATCGTCATCGGGACCTTGGAGGGGCAAAGGATGGCTTTTCTGCCCCGCCATGGCCGGGGACACCGCATCATGCCCTCTGAACTCCCCTCCCGAGCCAACATATACGCCCTGAAATCTTTAGGCGTGGAGCATATTATCGCCATCAGCGCCTGCGGGAGCATGAAAGAAGAGATCCACCCCTTGGATATGGTCATCCCGGACCAGATCTTCGACCGCACCAGGGGGCGTATCAACACCTTCTTCGGCGGGGGGATAGTAGCCCATATCTCTTTCGACGAGCCTTTCTGTCCCAACTTGAGCGCGCTCCTCTATCAATCGGCAAAACAAGCCGGGGCCAGGGTGCATAAAGGCGGGACCTATGTGATCATAGAGGGACCTTCCTTTTCTACCAAGGCCGAATCGCGCATCTACCGGGGGTGGGGGGTAGATATCATCGGCATGACCGTCCTGCCGGAGGCTAAACTGGCCCGAGAGGCGGAGATCTGCTACACCGTCCTGGCCAATGTCACCGACTACGACGTCTGGCACGCGAGCGAGGAGCCGGTGAGCGTGGAGATGTTGATCGATAACCTCCTCAAGAACGCAGAGATGGCCAAGGAGATCATCAAAAAGATCGTCCCCCATATCCCAGAGGCTCGCAACTGCCCCTGCTCCACCGCCCTAAAGAACGCCATCATCACCAGCAAAGAGCGCATCCCGGAGAAAGCGAAGAAAGATCTGGGACTCCTCATAGGGAAGTATTTATGATTCTCAGGCACTTCCCGAAGGGGAGTCGAGTTCGACTCCCCTTCCACTGCCAAGCAAAGTAGGGCAGGTTTCGAAACCTGCCCTACGCTTTGTTCTGAGCCAGCCCAATGGCGCATCTTTTTCATCGGCATCAAGGCTTATTGGTCAAGGGAATAGGCCACTATCTCGCACTCCGCTTCTCACCATAGGAGCGCCCTACTCTGGGTATCGTTGAACTCGCCAATTATTATCTTGTCGCCGAGCTCCTCCAGGGAAAGCGCCCTCTTGACGGTAATGGTCTTCTCCTTTAGCCATTCCATCATAGCCCAAGGGGATGGGAGTTCGTTGCGCCGGCCATATTGGGTGGGGCAAGGGCTCAAGACCTCTACGAAGGCAAAACCCTCATGTTCCAGAGCCCGGGCTAGGATATCGATAAGCACCTGCACATGATAGACGGTGTGGCGAGCCACATAGGTGGCCCCCGCCCCCAAAACCAGGCGACAGAGGTCAAAGGGGGGCTCGGGGTTCCCCCGGGGGGTGGTAACGGTGAAAGCCCCTCGAGGCGTGGTGGGGGTGACCTGTCCACCGGTCATGCCGTAGATGAGGTTATTGGCGCAGATCACCGTCAAACCGATATTCCGCCGGGCGGCGTGGATGAGATGATTGCCCCCGATAGAGGCTATATCCCCGTCGCCGCCGATAACTACCACCTTCAGTTCCGGCCGGAAGAGTTTGGCCCCCGTGGCGAAGGCGATGGGACGGCCATGGGTGGTGTGCAAGGTGTCAGCAGCGAAATGGGGACTGGGGATCCAGCCCGCGCACCCGATGCCGGAGACGAAGAGCATCTCATCTAAGTGCCATCCTGTCTTGTCGATGGCTCTGAGGATGGCCCCCATGAGGATGCCATGCCCACAACCGGCGCAGAAAGGGGTGGGGAAAGCCTGGGGACGAATACCAGATAGGGACAAGGCGACGTCATCTCTACTCCACATCCTCTTCCCACTCCTCTTCATCCTCCTCCCAGCCTTCCTCCTCTTCTTCCCACGCTGCCTCCTCCTCTTCCAACTCCTCCACCTCCATAGTGACACACCCCTCATCAGGGTAAATCTCTATCTCCGGAGAGGAGCAGATCCCCTCCTTCCAGAATTTGCAATCGTCTAGCCAGCATCTAACCCTAACCATCTCGCCTCCTTATTTGGTCCTGATCGTTTTCCACACTCATGAGGAGAACGACCCGCTTAGCGCCCTCAGTCCCATGAAGGGTAGAGATGATGGCTCTCATCACCGATCTGACTACTTGGCGCGCGAACTCAGTCCGCAAAGGCACCTCCCGCCCATCCACGATTAAAGAGAGCCTTGGGCCTCTGGGAACAGAAAGGAACTGTTCCTCTATCAGTTCCGCTAAGCCGGCCACATCCTCAAAATCGAACTGGGGTACATCCAAAGCAAAGGGTTGATCGGTGACCAGGGCTAGAAGCTCCTTCTCGTGGCAGAGTAGTTCTCGACCCCTCGCTTTGCGAGAGACCTCGATCTTGGGCTTGTCGCCGCTCTTGTACCCCTCCGTGAGAACTAAATCTACGTCGCCCATGTAAGCCAAGAGTTCATCAGGGGTCATCTCCCTATCTACCCGCTTGATGAGGGCTACTTTCTCCGGCGAGGAGATGAGGACCGCATCGCTTCCTGCTTGGGCGTGGCGCCAAGAGTCCTTCCCCCGCTTATCTATCTCGAAGCCATGGGTATCGTGTTTGATGGTCCCGACGCGATAGCCCCTCCTTTTCAGTTCAGCGATCAACTTTTCCAGAAGCGTCGTCTTTCCGACCTCAGACTTTCCTACGACGGAAATAATAGGGATCATCTTACACCCTCCGGCCAGTCAAGCATCTGGGCCCGTAGCCTCTCACCCGCTTTGACCAGGGTCGTGCCCTCGGGCACGATGAGAAGGGCGTTGGCCCGCACCATAGAGGTGAGAACTCCCGAACCTCGGGGGCCAGTCACCAGTCGAGCATGGTAGCCGTCCTCTTGTCGCCTCACTATCGCCCTCATGAAGCCCCGCCGACCGCTGTTCGTCACATCCTCATCGACGGTGACCTCAACCTCCGGCTTTTCCTTTGGCCCCTTGCCAAGCATAGTAAGGATGGCGGGCCTGGCGAACTGCTCAAAGGCGACCATGGCCGAAACTGGGTTCCCCGGCAGTCCGATAAGGGGCACCCCTTGAATATGGCCAAAGGCTAAGGGCTTCCCCGGCTTCATGCATACCTGCCAGAAGTCGATCTCTCCCTCAGAGGCTAGGACCTCTTTTACCATATCGTATTGGCCAACGGAGACCCCGGCCGAGGTGAGAAAGAGATCCACCTTTGCAGCCAGTCCTTCCTCAATCTTCGCTTTCAACTTCTCTACCCTATCCTTGGCGATGCCCAGCCTTACCGGTATCCCCCCGTACCGGATCACCTGAGCGGCGGTAGAATACTCGTTGCTGTTTCGGATTTGGCCGGGGCCGATCTCCTCATCGATAGCCACCAACTCATCTCCGGTGGCTAAAATAGCCACCCGAGGACGACGGATCACCTCCACCTCCGGCCGCCCCAACGAGGCCAGGACGCCTATCTCCTGGGGGCGCAAGACCGTTCCCTTGGCCAGAACCAACTCTCCCCTTCGGATATCTTCTCCCGCCGGCCTCACATTCTCCCAGGGCGAGACCTCTTTATAAACCTCGACCATAGGTCCCCAACTACCTGTCAGCCCCTCGCTCGTCTCCTCGAAGCGCACCACACCATCTGCCCCCTCAGGGAGAGGAGCCCCGGTCATGATCCGAATCGCCGTCCCTGGTTCTACCTTCAAATGGCTGGTATACCCGGCGGCCAGATCAGCCACCACCTTGAGCCTTACCGGTCTCTTCCTGGAAGCGCCTACCGTATCTGTGGAGCGCAGGGCGTAGCCATCCATGGCCGAGTTGGCGAAGGGAGGGATATCGATATCGGAGTATATATCCTCCGCCAGAACCCGATCCGAGGCCTCCAAGATGGGCACCTTCTCCGCTTCTAAAGGGCGAAAATGGTCTAATATCCTCTCTCGTGCCTCATCCACGCTGATCATATATCTTCCCCCTTCTCCGCCTCGCTTCTTCTTCCACATCGGCTATGGCCTCTAAGGCAGCCATCAACTCCCCCTGGAAGCCCCACTGGCAAGCCAGAGCATCGGCCTCATACTCCTCTCTCAGGCGTAGTTCGCGCTTTCCTTCCCAAGATACGAAACGATGGCCCAGGGCCAGATGGGCCAACTCATGGGCTATGACCCCCACTATCTCTTCAGTAGATCTTCGACCCAATTCTTGATTCAGGGTGAGAAGGGTTATCCCAGAACGAGAGCCCAGGGTTACTACCCCCCCTATACGGCTCGACTGGGCGATATAGAGCGGACGGTCGCCGTGAACAAGATCATCATAGACGGAATCTGGAAGCCTGGACAAGGCTTCTTCCAAAGCCTCCCTGATCCCAGGGCTGGATATGCGACATCGTTCTTTGTCAGCCAGGAAATCTCGCGCACCAGGCAACGACTTCATGACCCTGATGAGTGCTCCTCCAAGGCGGCCAAAACTCGTTCAGGTGTAACCGGCAGGCAGGTGAATCTCACCCCTATAGCATCATGGATGGCATTGATTATCGCTGGACAGGTGGGAATGGAGGTGATCTCCCCCACCCCCTTAGCCCCATAGGGCCCCTCGGAGATCTCTTCCTCCACGATAATGGGTATTATCTCTGGGACCTCTTTGACCGTAGGGATGCGGTATTTAGTGAGCGTCGTCTTCTGGGGCACCCCTTCTTTCACAGACAAACCCTCCATCAAGGCAAAGCCCAGCCCCATCAAGACCCCTCCTTCCAGTTGTCCCTCTATAGCCAAGGGGTTGATAGCCCTCCCCACATCGTGGGCCGCCACCACCCTCACCACTTTCACTTCGCCAGTGGTTATGTCAACCTCTGCTTGGGCCGCCTGGGTAGCATAACCGTAGGTGAAGTGGGCGTCCCCATCCTCCCCCAGATTGACAGTTCGAGGGGCGGTATATATGGAGGAAGCGGAGAGCGATTTCCCCTTCTCTTTGGCCAGGCGGGCTGCCTCCACAAGTGTCAAGGAGCGGCCATCCTTTGCCTGTATCCGTCCTCCCTGGAATATGAGGCTATCGGCCGGAACGCCCAATGCCTCACCTATCACATCCGCAAGCGTTCTCTTGACCTCCTGCGCGGCCAGTCGGGCCGCGTTACCGGTGATAAAACTCTGGCGAGAGGCTGTGGTAGCCCCTCCGTTGGGGGTCAGCGCTGTATCCGCCACCAATACCTTCACCTTCTCATTGGGGAGCCCCATCTCTTCGGCCACCACCTGCGCCAAAATGGCGACCACCCCCTGTCCCACCTCAGCGGCCCCAGCGCGCACCTCCACTCGCCCATCCGCAAAAAGTTCCACCCTGGCCCCGGCTGAATCGGGTAGCCTTCCTCCCAGGCCCACGTTCTTGTAGGCGCAGGCTATCCCCCAACCCCGGCTTTTGCCCTCCGGGGCCGCCTTCGCCCAGGCAGGCCAACCCTTCGTAGCCTCCGCTACCCGATCTATGGTCCTCACCAGCCCCACACTCTCCCTCAGAACCTGCCCCGTGGCCGTCACGGAACCAACTCGTAGGGCGTTTCGCCTTCGCAACTCTAGGGGATCCAGGCCCAACTTGTGGGCCAGGATATCCATCTGGCTCTCGGCGGCGAAATGGGCCTGGGGAGCGCCAAAGCCCCGATAGGCCCCTGCCGGAGGGTTGTTAGTATACATAGCGTAGCAATCGATCTTCACATGGGGCACCTCATAGGGGCCGGTAGCATGGGTCGCCGAGCGGGTCATCACGTAGGGCCCCAAAGAGGCGTAAGCGCCAGTGTCTCCCACGATACGAGCCTCCACGGCCAAGAGTTTACCCTCTCTTGTGGCTCCGCTCTTCATCCAGATGGTGGTTTGATGCCTCTTGGGGTGGGTGAGCATCGATTCCTGGCGGCTCCAGACCATTTTCACCGGCCGTCCCGTGGCTTGGGCTAAAAGGGCCACATGGATCTGGACGGAGATATCCTCCTTGCCACCAAAGGCCCCCCCTACCCTAGTCTGTATGACCCGCACCTTCTCCTCGGGGATGGCTAGAGAGGCCGCGATCTGGCGCTGATCGGCGAAGGGGATCTGAGAACCCACATAGACAGTTACTATCTCCCCATCGATGATAGCCACCCCCGCCTCCGGCTCTAAGAAGCAGTGATCTCCAGTGGGGGTCCAAAATTCGCTCTCCACCACGACCTCCGCCTGGGAGAAACCCTGCTCCACATCGCCCTTACGTACCTTGATGTGTTCTAGTATATTTCCCCCCTCATGAATGGGCGGGGCGCCAGGCTCCAAGGCCTCTCCCGACGAAGAGACGATGGGAAGAGGTTCATACTCCACCTCGATCAATTTAAGCGCCTCCTCCGCTATCTCCTCCCTCTCCGCGGCCACGATGGCGATGGCGTCTCCCAGGTAGCGTACCTTATCATAGGCTAAGACCGGCCAATCGGGGCGAGCCAGGCCGTGGTTTTTCTGGCCTGGGATATCCTCTGCGGTCAAGACGGCTACCACACCAGGCAGGGCTTTCGCCTTACTGGCCTCGATTTTGACCAATCGCGCATGAGGGTATTTGCTGCGCAACACCTTAGCGTAGAGCATATTGTCAAAGTAGAGATCGGCCGCATAAATAGCCTTTCCTGTTACCTTCTCCACGGCATCGGGCCTGGGGAGGGGAAGCCCCACCGTGTGGAGAGGCTCTTTCTCCACCAGAAGCGATTTCGCCTCCATTGGTAAACCTGCTACTTCCTCCAGCGCCTCTATTATCTTGATATAGCCGGTGCAGCGGCATAGGTTACCGGCTAAAGCCTCGACGATCTCTTCCCTCGTAGGTCGGGGGGTTCTATCTAGAAGGGCTTTGGCGGCCATGATGAAGCCCGGGGTGCAGAAGCCGCACTGTACCGCCCCCCGGCGGACGAAAGCCTCCTGCAAGGGGTGAAGCCTATCATCCCTGGCCAGCCCTTCGATGGTCTCTATCCTTTTCCCCACCGCCTTCTTGGCCGGGTAGACGCAGGAGTTGACCGCCTCCCCGTCGACGACCACCTTACAGGCCCCACAAGCGTTATGGCCGCAACCGTTCTTTGTACCTGTGAGATGGAGTTGGTCTCGCAGGACGTGGAGGAGCATAGTCTTCTTGGAGACGACCACCTCGTAAGGTCTGTAATTTATGTCAAGCCAAATGGCCTCTTGCCTCATAGATCTCCCTTCGCTCTCAGATAGAGGACAAGATCACAGCCTAGGCAACTTGCAGAGATTCACAACTACGCCATCTCTCCTGATTGCCATCCCTCCGTTACGATCTACTCCTCATTGCGCGCCACACCTTCTCCGCCGTGGCTGGGAGGTTATCGATCCAGACGCCCACCGCGTCGTGGATGGCAGAGATGATGGCTGGTGCGGTAGGGAGAGTGGTCATCTCCCCCACCCCTTTGGCCCCAAAGGGGCCCGTGGGGTCGGCCACCTCTACAATGAGTGGTATGAACTCCCGGGGCATATCGGCCACAGTGGGGATATGGTATTCGCTGAAGCGACGGGTCTTGACCAGCCCCTCCTTTTGGATGAACTCCTCGGTGAGGGCGTAGCCCAGGCCCATATGCACCCCCCCGCCAGCCTGCCCTTTTACCATCTCTGGGTTTATCGCCCTCCCCACATCCTGAGCGGCCCAGACCTTGAGCACCTCCGTCTCCCCGGTCTCCACATCCACCTCTACCAGGGCGATCTGGCTTGTATAGCCATAACTGATGTGGGGGTTACACATCCCGCTATCGCCATCGTAAGGCGTGGTGGGACGGACGCTCCGCCCTCGATACTCATATTCGGCACTCACCCGCCTCTCTCCGGTCCGGAGCGCTTCCTCGCGCTTCCGGAGCGCCTCCTGGCAAGCCCGCATCACGGCGTTACCGGAGATGTAGACATGGCGAGAGGCAGAGCAACTCCCGGCGTTGGGCACCATGGATGTATCCACCAACGCCATCCGCACCTTCTGATAATCGATCCCTAGCGCCTCCGCGGCGATCTGGGCCAAGGCGGTATGGGCTCCCATCCCTTGGTCCGAGGCTCCCAACTTCACCAAAGCCCGCGCGATCTCTCCCGATTCATCTAGAGCCAGATCCACAACCACCCTGGTCCTATCATCGAAGCCGAAGGAGTAGCCCACATTTTTGTAGCCACAAGCCACGCCGATGCCTCGTCGCTTGTAAGGTGCTGAGGGAGGGCCTAACTCTGGCTTAACCCAATTTCCATCCTCCTCTCCCCACCCCGCAGCGAGAGCGGTTTGCCTGAGCGCTTCCTTTATCCCAACACCCGGCGGCATCGGGTTTCCGGTCAAGGCGATGGAGCCATCCTCAAACAGGTTCTTCATCCTCAACTCCACGGGATCTATCTTTAGCGCTTCCGCCAGTTTGTTCATCTGCATCTCGTAGGCGAAAGCGGGCTGGGTGGAGCCGAAGCCTCGCATGGCCATGGCCACGGCGTTATTAGTGTAGACGGTATAGGCATCGACTTTGGCGTTGGGAACTATGTAGGGCCCGGCAGCAAAACTAGCCGAGTTGGAAAGCACCGGCACACTCGTAGAGGCATAGGCTCCAGCATCAGAGATGATCTCGATCTCTACAGCGGTCAACTTGCCGTCCCTGGTAGCCCCGGTTCGATATTTCATATAGTAAGGGTGGCGTTTGCCTGTGTTTCGGATGGACTCCTCTCGATCGAAGACCATCTTCACCGGTCGGCGGACGCAGTAAGCACAAAGGGCCAAAAGGTGTTGGATATACATATCCTCTCGTCCGCCGAAGGCCCCGCCAATGGCGGGAACGATCTCTCGCAATTGATCTATGGGCAGATTTAGCATGTGGGAGATCTGGTGGAGGTCATCGTGGGACCATTGAGCGGCGGCGATGACCGTCACCCGCCCCTCCTCGTCGATATACCCTATTCCGGCTTCGGGCTGCATATAGGCATGCTCTACGTGAGGGGTGACGTAGTAACCCTCGATGATAACGTCCGCCTCGGCAAACCCCTTCTCTATATCTCCCTTGCGTATCTTGATATGTTTGAGGATGTTCGTATCGCTCCGTTCTTCGTGGATCAAGGGCGCATCTGGCTTCATCGCCTCCCGAGGGTCGGTTACCACCGGCAGAGGCTCATACTCCACCCGCACCAGTTGGCAGGCCTTCTGGGCTATCTTCTCGCTCTCCGCGATGACGATGGCTATCCGGTCCCCCAGCCAACGCACCTTCTCCCCTTCCCCCACCAGCACCGGCTGATCGATGATATTGATCCCGTATTCGTTCACCGGTACATCCTTGCTGGTGAGGATCGCCACCACACCGGGCAAAGCCTCCGCTTGGCTAACATCTACCTTCAAGACGCGAGCGTGGGGGTATTCGCTCCACACTACCTTAGCGTAAAGTTGACCCTCCAGGTTGAAATCCTGGGGGAACTTCCGCTGCCCCCGCACCTTGGTAGCGGCGTCTATTTTGGGCACGCTTTGTCCCACGACCTTATTGCTCATCCCCTGCCTCCCTTCCCCGCCAGCCGCTCTCGAGCCAACTCGATCGCCTCTATGATCTGATAGTAGCCAGTGCAACGGCATAGGTTGCCAGAGATCCCTTCTTCGATCTCTTTCCGAGTAGGGTGAGGGGTTTCGTCCAACAACGCTTTGGCAGAGATGACCATGCCCGGGATGCAATAGCCACATTGTGGGGCTGTCCTATCTATGAAGGCCTGCTGGATCGGATCCAACCGGCTATCCTCTCCCAACCCCTCGATGGTGACCACCTCTCGCCCTTGGGCTTTGAGGGCCGGGTAGATGCAGGAATCTACGCTCTTGCCATCCACTAGTACAGTGCAAGCCCCGCACTCCCCCTCCCCGCAAGAGATTTTGGTACCGATGAGTCCCAATTTGTCGCGCAGGACATAGGCCAGGAGATCCCCAGGCTCAACATCAACGGAAACCTCCTGACCGTTCAAGGTCATCTTAAGGGTTGGCATCTTCGCCCTCCTGTAAAGAGGCCGCCTTTACGGCTCGCCAAAGAGCCCGCTGCACTAGGACCTCCACCATCGCCTTTCGATACTCTGCGCTCCCTCGCAATAAGGAGTCTCGAGGTTGAGCGGCCTGAGCCGCAATTTGCGCTACCCAGGCAATGCGCTCTTCAACGGGGGTTTGCCCCACCAAAGTCCCTGCCGCCTCGACGGCTAGAAATGGCATCTCCGCCACAGGGCCTATCGCTATCCGCGCTCCTTCGACTTTATCCCCGTCGAGCCCCACTATGGCGGCGGCGTTCAAAATGGGCAAGACGAGAGCCCGTCGCTTAGCCAACCGCTCGAAAGCCCCCGCTTCTCCCTTCCCTAAGGCTCCAAACCGCAACTGGGTGATCATGGCCGCGCAAGGGTCGACAGTGCAAAGACCCACTCCAGCGTAGAGGTTGGCGATAGGGGTCCAGCGCCGCCCTCTTCGCTCCGCTACCTCCGCCTCGGCATCCAAGGCGAAGAGGGCTATAGCCCCATCCGCAGCGGGCAACGCATTCACCACGTTGCCCACCAAAGTCCCCACATTCCTAATCTGTGGCCCCCCCACTGAGCCACAGGCCTCGGCCAAAACCCCCGCGCGAGAACGGATCAAGGGTGAGGCGGCTACCTGGCCATGGGTCACCTGGGCGCCGATGTATATCAAACCATTGTGCTCCTCGATATAGTCTAAGCCGGAGATGCGACTTATGTCTACCATTGCCTTGGCCGGGCACTGCCCACGTTGGCTCTGGAGGACTAAGTCAGTCCCCCCGGCGATGATCCGGGCCTCACCCCCGTGGGCCTCCAGCATCTCCAAAGCCTCCTCCACGGAAGCCGGAAAGAGGTATTCATCCCACATATCTTCTCCCTCCATCTATCGACCATCCCTAGGGCTCTTCCCTTTGGAGGAACCTTTCCGCCCTGCGCAAATCCGCTGGTGTGTTGATGTTGAAAAAAGATAGGTGCTCTGAATCGAAGATGTCGATCTCTTCCTCTTCGACATAGCGCACTCTCACCCGGGGATAGAAACTTATGACCCTCAAATCACCGCTCTCCAAGAGATCTTTCACCGGTTCTAGGCAACTCTTTGCATAGACGGCATGGAGGGGGTGCAGAAGATATTCCTTGGCCCTTTCCTCCCCCTTCTTAACGCCTTTCAAGCCGCCCCAGGGGACCGCTCGGGGGACTACCACATCATACTCCGGCGCCATCACCAGCATATAACGAAGAAGAGGAAGTTTGAGAAAAGGCATGTCACAGGCCACAACCAAGCCATGAGAATGGCTCATGGCGCAGAGTCCGGTATATATCCCTCCCAAGGAGCCCTTTCCCGGATAGATATCGGCCACCAATTTCACCCCTAGCCGTTCGTATCCCTGGGTGCGATTGGTGACCAAGATTATCTCCTCGCTTAACCGCGCTAACTTGGAGAGGATGCCCTCTATTATGGTCCTGCCGCCCGACATCTTCAAAAACGCCTTATCGGTGCCCATCCGTCGGCTATCGCCTCCGGCCAGCACCACGGCGCTTATGGGGTAGGTTGCCCTTTCCGATCGTTCCATGACAACTTTAATTATACCACAACCAGATAAAGAAAAAGGTGTCCTCATCATAGAGAACACCCCACAAGATTTCAAAAGCGAGGAGATTATCCCGGCAGATGTTTCTCGATATAGGCCACCGCCTCACCCACGGTGGTTATCCCTTGGGCCTCCTCATCCGATATCTCGCCGCCGAACTCCTCCTCAAAGGCCATGATAAGTTCCACCAAGTCCAGGGAGTCGGCCTCTAAATCCTCCCGGAACCTGGCCTCAGGAGTGACCTTCTCCTCGGCGACACCCAACTGCTCGACGATTATGGCCTTCACCCTTTCAAATATATCGTTTGACACCTTCTCCCCCTTACTGGATTTATCTACCAAAGTATACCTATCTTTCTCCAAATGTCAACCCGGCTATAGGCCTTGACAGGGATAGGATAGCCAGATATTATGATTCTAACGGTACGAACACCTTGCCCCTCAAAAAGTTACGGAGGCTAGATGCATAAGAGGCGAAAAGCCGATCATCTCCGCATCTCTCTAGAGGAAGATGTCCAGTTCGAGGGGTTGACCACCGGTTTTGAACGGTATCGGTTCATCCATCAAGCCCTTCCCGAGATGGAGTTGAAAGAGGTGGATCTCTCGGTCAGCCTCTTTGGGAAAAGGTTAGAGGCTCCCCTCATCATCTCCTCTATGACTGGAGGCATCGAGCCGGCGGAGAGGATAAACCGCCATCTGGCCCGAGCGGCCCAAAAGATGGGGGTAGCCATGGGGGTAGGCTCCCTGCGCCCAGCCATCGACGACCCCTCCCTGGCTCACACCTACCAAGTGCGAGATCTGGCCCCCGATATCCTCCTCTTTACCAACCTGGGAGCGGTACAACTTAACTACGGCTATGGAGTAGAGGAATGCCGCCGCGCCGTGGAGATGATCGAGGCCGATGGCCTGATCCTACATCTGAACCCCTTGCAAGAGTGCCTCCAGGAAGGGGGCAACACTAACTTCTCTAGGCTCCTGGCCCAGATAGAAAAGGTATGCCGCGACCTTGCGGTGCCGGTGATGGTGAAAGAGGTGGGCTGGGGTATCTCGGAGGAGGTGGCCCGGAGCCTAGCCCAGGCTGGGGTGGCAGGCATCGATGTGGCCGGGGCGGGAGGGACCTCCTGGAGCGAGGTAGAGAGATACCGGACATCTAACGAAGCGATGAAGAATATAGCCGCGGCCTTCGCCCAGTGGGGGATACCCACCGCTGACTCTATCTGCATGGCTAGAAAGGGAGCACCAGAGGTGGCCCTCATCGCCAGCGGCGGGATCCGCACCGGCGTCGATGTGGCCAAGGCTATCGCCTTAGGCGCCGATGGCGCGGCTTTAGCCACCCCCCTCTTAAAGGCAGCCAACGCCTCCTGGGAAGCGGTCGCGGAGAAGCTAGAGGAGATCATAAGAGAGTTGCGGATCACCATGTTCTGCCTCGGGACTCGGAACTTGCGAGAACTGAAGGAGACGCCCTATCTCAGGGAGCGAAAACCTTAAATGCAGGCTGCTTTGTATTTGACCGCTATAGAGGAAGAGATACAAGCCCTCCTGGCTGAACAAGATCCTACCTTGACCTCCTTCTACGGCATGGTGCGATACCATCTCGGCTGGGTGAATGAGAACCTCCAGCCCATCAAAGTCCATGGAGGGAAGCGGATTCGCCCCCTCCTCTGCCTCCTGGTCTGCGAAGCGATAAGCGACGACTACCACCCAGCCCTTCCCGCGGCCGCCGCCGTGGAATTAGTCCATAACTTCTCCCTCATCCACGACGATATCGAGGATGAAAGCCCCAGGCGCCGGGGACGGCCCACCGTTTGGCGAGTTTGGGGCGTGGCCCAGGCGATCAACGCTGGCGATCTGCTCCTGGCCCTGGCTCACTTGGCCCTCCATCGGCTTTCGACCCCGCGAGAGAGCGCAAAAGTAGTGGCCCAGGCAACGCAGATTCTAGACCAAGCCTGTCTCGATCTCTGTGAAGGTCAGTATCTCGACATCGCCTTTCAAGAGCGCACCGATGTTACCCTGGAGATGTATCTCACCATGGCCAAGAAAAAGACGGCCAGCCTTCTGGAGTGCTCCGCCCACCTAGGCGCTATCCTGGCCACGAGAAAGAAGGGGATCATAGAAGCCTATCGGGGGTTCGCCCGGAATCTAGGGCTCGCCTTCCAGATCACTGACGACCTTTTAGCCATCTGGGGAGAGGAAGAGAGAACGGGAAAAGGGGTAGGAGAAGACATAAAAGCGGGGAAGAAATCGCTCCCCATCGTCCTTGCTTTCGAGGAGGAGAGAAAGCGAGGGCAGAGAAGACTAGAAGAGATCTATGGAGAGGCAAATGCTGACGCTCTCTTCCCCATTCTGGAGGAACTGAAGGTCAAAGAGCGTTGCCAAGAGACCGCCCGTCACTTTCAGATGAGAGCCCTACAAGAACTAGAGAGGACAGGTATCGATAACCAGGCCCAAAGACACCTCAAAGATCTGGCCTTTTTCCTCCTGGAGAGGCGATTTTAGTTATCCAGGGAGGAACCTCTCAAAGACCTCGTTTCCCAGAAGCCGGCCTCGGGGTGCCAGTCGGATGCCCTTTCCGTTCACCTCCAGAAGTCCCCAGGCTTTAAGTTCCTCCAGTTGCGGCCCATAGAGGGAAGAGAGGTCACGCCCAAATCGCTGTCGGAACCTGTCATACTCTACCCCCTCAGAGAGACGAAGCCCCATGATGACCGTCTCCGCTATCTCCACGGCGGCCTCTATCACTTCCTCCCCCTCCGTGGCACTTTCTCCCGCTTTGAGGCGGCGGATATATTCTTCCGGCCGGGCCACATTCCAGAATCGCCGTCCCCCATAATAGGAGTGGGCTCCCGCCCCGAAACCTAGATACCCCTCATTGCGCCAATAGGTGAGGTTATGTCGGCTTTCATAGCCTGGCTTAGTCCAATTTGAGATCTCGTAATGTCTATAGCCCTCCAGAATCTCCTCCGCCAAAAGGTACATCTCCGCCGCCAGGTCATCATCAGGGGTCCTCAGTTCGCCCATTTCAACCCGTTTCCAGAGAGGCGTCCCCTCCTCCAAGGAAAGAGGGTAAAGGGAGAGATGTTCAGGTTCGAGGGCGATCGCCCTCTCCAAAGTGGCTCGCCATCGTTGGAGGGTGTGTCCTGGGAAGGCGCAGATCAGATCGAGGTTTAGGTTTTCAAAGCCCGCTTGGCGGGCCATCTCGTAAGCCTCTCTGGCCTGGGCCGAGGTATGTACCCTACCCAAAAATTGGAGTTCGTCATCATGGAGGCTCTGTACTCCCAGGCTCAGACGCCCCAGGCCCAGACAGCGCAGGCCTTCTAGGTAGCCAAGATCCACCGTTCCCGGATTCGCTTCGCAGCATACCTCCGCTCCATCATCGATGAGGAAAGCCTCAAGACAGCCGTCCAAGATACTCTCCAGCTGTTGGAGGCTCAACACGGTAGGGGTCCCCCCGCCAAGATAGATAGTCCGCCCTCGGAGGGGAGAGAACCGACCACCCACAATAGCCATCTCCCTCACCAAGGCGTCCACATAATCATCGTACAGACGTTCCAGCCCAGCGTAGGAGTTGAAGTCGCAGTAGGCGCACTTGGCTTTACAAAAAGGGATATGGATATAGAGACTGACACTATCCATAGGTTATCTGGCTATGATCAGGCTCGCTACATGAACCTGAAGCAAACCCTTACTTTTCATGAACCTCTGCAACTCTCCCAGAACATGGCCATCTTCATCATGTTTGATGTTTGTAGTGCCAGAGCACCAAAAAAGCCTTTATCGGCCGTTCGGCAGTCAGTCGCTACAGGTTCTCCATAAATTCCTCGGGTGTAACTCTGGCCTGTCTCAGTATCCCACGTAACGTGCCGATTGCCAGTTCACGATGTGAGGGTACAACGCAGCCCACCTCACCCTCGGGAGTCAGTTTCTTGAGCACAACGTGGCCGCCGCGCTGCCTGACTTGCCTGAAACCCAGGCGTTCCAATACGCGAATGGCTTCTTGTCCCGATATGCGTCGTAATCTAGGCATAGACAGTCACTTCGAAGGTGGTTACTATTGGTCGAGAGAGTTCAGGCAGAGGGAATTCTTCCAAGTAGAGTTCCGTCGCTTCCTTGAGGTTAGCGATGGCTTCCTCAACAGTAGATCCCTGACTAACTGTTCCCACCTCGGGACATTCTGCCACGTATAAATCTTCTTCTTTGTGAAGAACTGCAGTAAGAGTTCGCACAGCCATATTAACACCTCCTGTAGTTATAATATGCACCAATAGGCTGAAGTTGCAAGCCGAACGCTAGATAACGCCTAAAGACTGCCTAAGTCTGTGCGTTTTAGGCCGCTCTCATCTTAGGCTCGTGGATTCTGGCCAGACGATGACCGAGGGAATAAGCCCTTTTCCCGCCCCAAGTAGAGGATCGCCTCTAGCACCCCGCCACCGATAGCCCGCGCCTTATCGGAGATGGTGAAACAATGCTCCACCAGGCCCCGAGGGTCAACATCGCCCAACTTCATCCCCTCCACCACCTCCACCCCATCGGCGATTATGCCCCTCAACACCCCTCCGATAGCCGCCCTCACCGGCTGGGAATCCACATACCCCACTGTGGCTCCGGCCTCCACTCTATCTCCTATGCGTCGAAGGGCCCGGAAAGTCCCGCTAGAGGGGGCGCGCAAGACTCGCTGGAAGGTATACCCAGCCACCTCGCCGGGAACACCGGTATTGGGCTCTGCCCTACCGGAGAGGATCACCCGCCCCAGGTTATGGCCCCGGGCCGTCTCTACCACCGCGTGCACATCCAGCCCCGCCTCGAACCCCGGTCCCAAGCCGATGACTAAAGGCGCATCGGTGATCCTAGTCCCGGTGTCCCTCTTGGCCATGATCGCATCGACCACAACGTCTGGCTTCCACCGCGCAACCGCCTGGGCTTGGGGGTCGACGAGGAGTGGGATCTCTCCCTTCTCATGTGCGGCCAAAGCCTCCTCCAAAGAGCCGACCCTGCTGGCTCTCACCCCCTCTACCTCTACACTTCCCGAGTAGATGGCGGTGGCAAAAGCCACAGCGCGACGGATCACTAGAGGCCTGGGGAGTTCGGTGATGATGATCCTCATCCCTGCTCGGTGGAGCCGATGGGCTACCCCCGTGCCTAAATCCCCTCCCCCCTTCACTACCACTTTAATATCCAACTATCTCCTCCCGAGGGTCCCGCAAGGTGAGGCTCAAACCGGTGGCTAGAGCGTAGAAGGCCAACGTGAGAGAGAAAAGGATGCCGAACCCTGCCACCTCCACGATGACCCCTCCTACCGCAGAGGCTAGAAGGGCCATCCCTAAAAGGGTGTTAGTGAACCCCAGATATATCGGCCTTTCGGCAGTAGGGCTGATCTCCAAGAGGAAGTTGATATTCCCAATCCCCGCCCCCGCAGTATGACTCCCTAGGAAGACAAAGACGAAACTGAAGAGATAACCTAAACTCTCCGGGGAGAAGAGGCCCGATAGATGGGGGATCAATAGGGCCAAGAGGGGTACGCTCAAACCCAGGATAGAAGCGATTTGAATGAGAAGTTTATTGCTTCGCCGGTCGCTAATGTGGCTCCAGACCAGGTTGGATCCCACGCCTACCACGGTCATAGTGGAGAGATAAAGCCCCACCATCCCTTCCGGGATCCCCAAACGGTCCCGAGCGTAGAGGATGTAAAAAGGTGTAGCCATCTGAGTAGCCATGAGGCAAAGGCGTAGGAAGAGGAACTGCCGATACCGAGCGTCATTTTCCACGATCTTTAAGGCGCGCCCGAACTGTTGGAGAAGAGCCACCTCCCCCTCATGAACCGGCTCCACCGGCTCCACAACCTGGGTGAAGAAGAAGAGGGCCGCCGATAGCGCCAGAAAGGAGAAGGTGAAAAGGAGGCCAAAGTTGGTGGGGAAGGGGTAACCACTTTGGTCGAGAACGTATTTGACTATGACCCCCCCCATGAAGGCTAGGATGCCACCAAAGAAGTTGCGACTTCCAAAGAAAGCCCCCCTCCTGGTCACAGGGATCGCCTTCCCCACGATATCCATAAAGGATATAGCCCCCACACCGCCCGAGAAACTGAAGACCACGAGGAGAGAGAAGAAGATAGCGAGTAGGAGAAACCGACTCCTCCCCAGGGTGAAGAGGGCGAGGGTGAGAAGCCCCCAACTACCGGCGCGGACGATAGCCGTCACCGAATAATATACCTTCTTTTGCAACCGGTGCTGAATATATCTCGAGGCCACCAGCTGGGGGAGGAACCACCCCGCCTCCTGGATAGAAAGGATGAGGCCCACGAGGAGATGGGAGTCCGTCAGATACCTCACAAAGAGGGGGAGCACCAAAGAGGGACTGATTAAAGCGCTAGAGAATTCGAAGAGGGCGCCGTTTAGTACCCCAAGGGTGAAATTCCGCCGCAAATGGCGGATAGCGATGTCGCTACTAGCCTGTCTCAAAACCCATCACCACAAGAATTATACCACCAGACGAGATCTCCCACCAGAGTCCTATTGCCTTCCCTCAGAACCGTCGTTATAATAACCTTAGAGATGGATACCGGGAAAGGTTTAACAGAGGTTTTGGCCCCTGGGAAAAGCGTTGGGGGGCGGTACGAGATCCTGGAGGTCTTGGAACGGGGACAGGGGAGGTGGCGCTATCTGGCTCGCGATAACCGCTTTCCAGGTATCACTCGCCTCTGTATCGTCGAAGTGATGATCAACCTCATATTCGACGCGGCCACCGGTCAGCGCATGGCAGCCGCCTTCGAACGGAAAGCCAACACCCTGGCCAGCCTAAATCATCCCACTATCCCCGCCATCTACGATTACTTCCAGGAAGGGAGACGGAGCTATCTGGTTTTAGGGCATGTGGAAGGAAAGGATCTGGAGACCATCGTAGAGGAGGCTGATGCGGGCCTCTCTGAGGCCCAAGTCCTTACTTGGGCGATCGAGATTTGCGACCTCCTCTCCTGCTTGCATAAACGCCAGCCACCTCTCCTCTTCCGCCATCTGGAACCTGCAAAGATAGTGGCGAAAGAGGATAGCCATCTAATGCTCATCGATCTTGACATCATCGAGACCTCTGGAGAGCAAGAGCGTACGGGAGGCACGCCCGGCTACACCGCACCAGAGCGGTATCAAGGGGTCGTCGAGCCAGCCAGCGATATCTACTCCCTGGGGGCTATCATCTATCACCTGCTCACAGGACGTGACCCTCGAAAAGATCCTCCCTTCACTTTCCACGAACGCCCTCTGCGTCAACTCAACCCCTCCATCTCCCCAGAGGTGGAGGCTATCGTCATGAGGGCCCTGGAATATAAGAGCGAGGATCGGTACCGTTCAGCGGAAGAGATGAAAAGGGAGTTGCTGGCGGCGCAAGAAGAAAGAACTTTTTCTGTGGCAGTGGCAAGAGAGTCCCGGGGTGTGGTTTCGCCCCTCTGGTCTTTCGCCTGCGGCGACGAGGTGCGCTCCTCCCCGGCGGTGGCGGGAGGTATCCTCTTCGTGGGCTCTTATGACCGAAACCTTTACGCCCTCGATGCCCAGAGGGGTAAACCTCTCTGGAAATACACCACTCACGGGGGAATAGCCTCCTCGCCTTTAGTGGCTGAAGATCTCGTCTTCTTCGGCTCAGAGGATAACATCCTTTACGCCCTCCATATGCGAACAGGGCGGATAAAATGGAGCCTTCCTACCCAGGGGCGCATCCGTTCCTCGCCCCGGTTAGCCTATGAGCACCTCTTTTTCGGTTCTGACGACCAACTTTTCTACGCTTTGAAGGCTCGCACGGGGCGGGTAGCCTGGCGCTTCGAGGCAGAGGCCCCGATCCGCTCCTCCGCGGCCATTTCTGGCGGAACCCTCTTCTTCGGAGATGAGGAAGGTTACCTCTATGCTCTCGACGCGGCCAGTGGTGAGGTGAAGTGGAAGTATCAAGCGGGCGGCAAGATCACCTCCTCTCCAGCCGTAGAGGAGGATCTCATCCTTGTGGGATGCGGGGATAACTATATCTACGCCTTGGATCTCGAGAAAGGGGTGGTCATCTGGCGGTATCGCACCGAGGGGCCTCTCATCTCCTCTCCCGCCGTGGCAGAGGGGGTTGTATATATCGGCTCCACAGACCACAGGCTCTACGCTTTGGAGGCCGAGACGGGAAAGCCGAAATGGCACTACTCTACCGAGGGAGCCATCACCTCCTCACCTCGACTGGCCGAAGGGGCGGTCTATTTCGGCTCCATAGATGGCCATCTCTACTGCCTCGACGCCCAGTCCGGCAAACTCCGCTGGCGTTTCCAGACCGAAGGTCCCATCACCGGCTCCCCAGCCATCTCCGAAGGGATCGTATATATAGGTTCTCTAGATCACAAGATATACGCTCTGCCTACGTGAATGAACCACAGGAGGTGAAGCATGGCCTATAGCCTCGTCGTCCATCTGATGAACGAAGACCCTATACTGGCCGAAACGGAGCGGCTACCTGAGCCTGGCGATGTCTCCTTGGCCCTCTCCTCTCCCCGGCGGCGCGATGGGGCAAGACCCCACTACCTTACCCAGGGGGTTACGGAGATCGTCCTACCCATGCACCGGGTCAGTTTCATCGAAGTCATCCCTGAGGAGAAAGAAAAAGAAGGAGAAGAGGTAGTCTTCTACCGCGAATAGCGATTGTGGGGGAGGCCCTTGTGGCCTCCCGAAAGCGGGCGGGGACAAGCCCTGCCCCTACATCATCAGCATAAGAAAACGCTATTTCTGGCCCTGGATTTGAAATCCAGGGCAAGTAGGGACTTAGGCTATGAGCAAACAAGAAGAAACCCACTGGGAAAGGAGAGAGCGGAAATATAGAAAGCGCCGCTATGGGATGCGCGTTAGCGGGCATTCCATTAAGGCCGTCCTCTTGCGCCTAATCGGAAGGAAGGCAGAGGAGGCGGAGGAAAAGCACCGGGAAGAAGCAGGGGCGACCGTCCCTGGTCGCCCAGAAAAGAAACGAAGCCGAAGAAGAAAGTGAAGCAATACCCCCTACTTTATCATCTCCCTCGCTATCGCGTTATGTCGAGCGATCATGGGCTCGATCTCCATGGCGGTCAAGCGACCCTCTTCCACCACGAGCCAACCGTTGACGATGGAGAAATCTACCTTTGCCGGGGCACAGAAAACCAGTGCCGCAACTAGATCCCCCGCTCCTGCATATTCCAGCCTATTCACATCGATAGCGATCAGATCCGCGGCCTTGCCCACCTCCAAAGAGCCGATATCCTCTCGCCCTAGGAGCCTGGCCCCTCCCAAAGTAGCCATCTCCAGGGCAGATCTTGCGCTGAGCGCCTGAGGCCCCTCTCTCACTCGCTGGAGGAGCATAGCCATTCGCGCCTCAGCCAACATGTGGCCGGAGTCGTTGGAGGCGCTCCCGTCCACCGCCAGCCCCACCTTCACCCCCTCCTGGAGCATCTTCCGCACCCGGGCGATGCCCGAGCCCAATAGCATGTTGGAGGTGGGGCAGTGAGCCACGCCCGTCCCCGTCTCAGCCAAAAGCCCTATCTCCTCATCGTTGAGATATATACCGTGGGCGTAAGATACATCTTCGCCGACCCAGCCTAGATCCGCCGCATACTGGACGGGGCGACAACCGTACCTCTCTAAGCAGAACCTCTCCTCATCCAACGTCTCTGCCACATGGGTATGGAGACGAACCCCATAACTTCTGGCCAACTCAGCCGAGGAGCGCATGAGATCGGCACTCACAGAGAAGGGGGAACAAGGGGCAACAACCACACGGCACATGGAATAGGGCTCTCTATCGTGGTGTTCCTCTATTACCCTCCGACAGTCAGCGAGGATAGTCTCCTCGTCCTCCACCACCTCATCCGGCGGCAAGCCCCCCTTCGACTCCCCCAAAGACATGCTCCCTCGACAGGGGTGGAAACGGATGCCCAGTTCCCGGGCTGCCCAGATCTCGTCTTCCAACCGAACCTTGTGGGGGAAGATATAAAGGTGATCCAGAGAGGTTGTGCAGCCGGAAAGCAAAAGTTCTGCCAGGCCGATGAGAGCGCTAACGTAGACGCCCCCTGGGGTCAAGTTGGCCCAGATAGGGTATAACGTTTTCAGCCAGTCGAAGAGGGGAGCGTTTTGGGTGGCGGGAAGACAGCGGGTCAAGGTCTGATAGAGGTGGTGATGGGTGTTCACCAAGCCCGGAAGTATCATCTTTCCTCGGGCGTCGATCACCCTATCCGCCTCCTGGGGCACCTCGGAGGCCGGCCCCACAGCCACGATGCGGTTCCCCTCGATGAGGATCGATCCTCCCTTTATCTCCCGCCGCTTTTCGTCCATGGTCACCAAAAGTTCTGCTTCTCTTACCAGCAAACTACTCATTTTCTGCCTCCCCAAGTTGACCCACCCTCCAAGATCCATCCCGCTTGTGCAGGTTCCACACCCTATCGAACCTCAAATCTCCCTGGAGGATTTCTGTCTCCACCTGGGCTTCGGTCTGGCTATCGTAGGAGATATCCTTGATGAAGAGATATCGCACTTTCGGGTCGCGAACCAACTACCTATCTCACGCCTCGCCCATCCTCGATTTCAGGTAGGTCTCTATGAACTCGTCTATCTCCCCGTTGAGAACAGCCTCCACATCCCCCACCTCGTAGCCTGTCCGATGGTCTTTCGCCATAGTGTAGGGGTGGAGGACATAGGAACGGATCTGATTCCCCCAGCCCGCCTCCACATGCTCCCCTTTCAGGCGCGCCTGCTCCTCCTCCCGTTTCTGTAACTCTAGATCCAATAGGCGAGAGCGGAGTACCGTCATAGCCATAGCCTTATTCTGGGATTGGGAACGCTCGTTCTGGCAGGCGGCCACTACCCCCGTCGGCAGGTGGGTGATACGCACCGCGGTGCTCGACTTCTGGACGTGCTGGCCCCCGGGGCCAGAAGCGCGAAAGGTCTCGATGCGCAGGTCATCAGGCTCTATCTCTACCGCCACTTGATCTTCGATGGCCGGCATCACCTCCACCAGGGCAAAGGAGGTATGACGCCTATGGGCCGCGTCGAAGGGGGAGAGACGCACTAAGCGATGAACGCCCCGCTCGGCCTTCAGATGGCCATAAGCGTACCGCCCGCTCACCTCTATGGTGGCGCTCTTCAACCCCGCCTCCTCTCCAGCCGAACTATCGAGGATGCGGGTCTTATAATCTCGCCCCTCGGCCCATCGCAGATACATCCGCAGGAGCATCTCCGTCCAATCCTGGGAGTCGGTGCCCCCTGCGCCAGCGTGGACGGCCAAGATAGCGTCGTGATCGTCGTACTCTCCACCCCAGAGGAGGCTGAACTCCAGACGTTCGAGTTCCTCCGCGGCCTCCTCCACATCAGCGGCCATCTCATCGGCCAGGGACTCGTCTCCTTCGCTGGCCGCCAACTCCAGGAGATCTCTCAACTCCTCCAGGCGATGAGCCAGCGCCTTCCAAGGTTCCACCTCCTCTTTAAGAGCGGAGAGCCTCTGCATCGTCGCCTGGGCCTGGGCTTTGTCCCGCCAGAATTCAGGCTTCTGGGACTCCCCCTCCAGCCGGACGATCTCCTTCTCCTTGCCCGCTAAGTCAAAGACGCTCCTTTATCTTGTTGATCCGCCGCTCCAACTCCTCTAATTCCCTCTCTAACTCATCCATCTTCTCCTCCTTTTACCTAAGACTCAGCGAAGAGTCCCTCCACGAACTCCTCAGCGTCGAACTCCGCCATATCCTCCAACCTCTCCCCTGTGCCCACATACTGGATGGGGATGCCCAACTCTCTGGCTATGGCGAAGACTATCCCTCCTTTGGCCGTCCCGTCCAGTTTGGCCAAAAATAGCCCCGTCACCTCCACCGCCTCTTGGAAATACTTCGCCTGAGTCAGGGCGTTCTGGCCGGTGGTGGCATCCAAGACTAGGATCACCTCCTGGGGCGCTCCTAAGACCTTACTTGCCGCCACGCGTCGTAACTTTTTGAGTTCCTCCATGAGGTTATATTTGGTGTGGAGGCGGCCAGCGGTATCTATGATCAAAAGATCGGCCTCCCTTGCCCGGCCAGCCTCGATGGCGTCGTAGACCACTGCCCCAGAGTCACCGCCTGGCTGATGGGCCACCACATCGACGCCCATCCGTTGGCCCCAAATTTTGAGTTGGTCGATGGCCGCTGCTCGGAAGGTATCCGCCGCCGCTAAAAGCACCCTCCGCCCCCTATCCTGATGATAACGGGCTAGTTTGGCGATGGTGGTCGTCTTCCCAGAGCCGTTGACCCCCACTACCAGGATCACCCACAGGCCATCTCCCCGGTACCTAGAGCCCTCTCTATCCAGGGTAACCATCCGTTTCAGGTCACCCTTGAGTATCTCCCGGATGGCTCTTGCTTCCCGCAACCCCTCTCTATCCGCCTGCTCCCGCAACCGTTCGATTAAAGCTACCGTCGTTCCTACCCCCACATCGGCCTGGATAAGCAACTCTTCCAGTTCCTGCCAGAGAGCCTCATTCACCTCGCCCCGGGACAAGAGCCCCCTGATCCTCCCGAAATAGGAGTGGCGGGTTCGAGTCAGGCTTTGCTGCACCTTTTTCCCAAACACCTTCCTACCCCTTAATATTATACCTCAGATGGGAGCCTACACAAAGAGCGCCTCTAGTCGAGAGCACCATATTGTGCTATAATTTTCGGCGGAGGGGACCTTGTCGGAGGAAAAAGTGACCGTCGATGTGGTCATCCCGGTCTATAATGAGGAACGAGTGCTGGAGCAGAGCATCTCTACCTTAGTAGCCTTCCTCCACGCCCGCTGCCCTTACCATTGGCGGGTAGTAATCGCCGACAACGCCTCCACCGATCGAACCTTAGAGGTAGCGAAGAGGCTGAGCGAGCGGATCCCGGAGGTAGACTTCATCCACCTGGGTGAGAAAGGCCGAGGAAAAGCCCTCCAGCGCGCTTGGATAGAGAGCGAGGCTGACGTAGTCAGTTACATGGATGTGGATCTTTCCACCAACCTGGAGGCTTTTCCACCCCTCATCGAGGCCTTAATCAGCGGCGGCTATCATCTGGCTATCGGCTCTCGCCTCAAGCGAGGGTCGGTCATCACCCGACAACTGAAGCGGGAGATCCTCTCTCGGGGCTATAACCTGCTAATCAAACTCCTCTTTTTCCACAACTTCTCCGACGCCCAGTGCGGTTTCAAAGCCCTAACCCGTCAGGCGGTAAGGGAACTGGTCCCTTTAGTCAAAGATCAAGGCTGGTTCTTCGATACCGAACTCCTCCTGCGGGCCGAACAGAAGGGCTACAAGATCTTCGAGGTCCCGGTGGAATGGATCGAAGATCTCGATAGCCGAGTCAATATCCTTCAGACAGCCCTAGATGATGTCAAGGGCCTCATCCGAGTCCGATTCACAAGAGCATGAGCCTTTCCCACTTAGATGCCCAAGGGCGAGCGCGCATGGTAGACGTAGGGGGCAAGCCCGACACGAAGAGAGTCGCCGTGGCCAAAGGTCACGTGGTAATGACCCCCCAGACCCTCGAACTCATTCGCAAAAAGGAGATAGTCAAGGGAGATATCCTAACTGTGGCCCAGGTGGCGGGCATAGCCGCCGCCAAGCGGACCAGCGAACTCATCCCCCTCTGTCACCCCCTCCTCTTAACCAACATAAGCGTTGACTTCGACCTTCAAGATGATGGGATAGAGATTACGGCCACGGTGGAGGCTACGGGCAAGACAGGGGTGGAGATGGAGGCTCTCACCGCAATCACCATATCAGCCCTCACCATCTACGATATGTGCAAAGCCTATGATAGGGCCATGCGCATCCAAAATGTGCGCCTGGTCAAAAAGAGCGGGGGAAAGAGCGGAGAGATCGTCCTAGAATGAAGTTCGCCTTTCGTTGCATTAGGTGCGCCCAAAAATATCCGGGAGAGGTGCGAAGGTGGCGCTGTGTATGTGGCGCACCCTTCGCTTTAGAAGATAGCCTCCCCTTCTCCAGAGAGGCCATCGACACCTCTATCTCTGGCCTGTGGCGGTATCGAGCGATGTTGCCCGTCACCGAGATCATCTCCCTGGGGGAAGGAGGTACCCCTCTAGTCGAGGTTGAACTCTACGGACAGAAGGTGGCCTGCAAACTCGAATACCTAGGCCCCACCGGCTCTTTCAAGGATAGAGGGACAGCCGTTCTCGTGAGCGCCCTCATGGAGATGGGGATAAAAAGGGTGGTGGAGGACTCCTCGGGGAACGCCGGAGCCAGCCTGGCAGCCTACTGCGCCCGCGCCGGTATTGAGGCCCAAATATATGTCCCCGCTCACACCTCCCCCCAGAAACTAGCCCAGATCGAGGCCCATGGCGCCAAGGTGATCCCCATCGCTGGCCCCCGGGAACAAGCCGCCCAGGAAGCACAAAAAGCAGCCGAAAGAGATTATTATGCCAGCCACTATTGGAACCCCCTGCCCCCAGAGGGGATAAAAACCGAAGCCTACGAGATATGCGAGGCTCTGGGATGGCAGGCCCCGGAAAGGGTCATACTCCCCGTAGGGCAAGGGACCCATCTATTGGCCCTTTCCCGAGGCTTTAGCGATCTCCTACAAGCCCATCTCATCAACAAGATCCCTCGGCTCTATGGCGTACAGGCTCTAGGTTGTGCCCCACTATACGAGGCCTTCCATCGGCACCCCCCTATGCCGCCTCGACCCACGGTGGCCGAGGGGATAAGCATAAGAGAGCCCATCCGGGGGAGAGAGGTCTTGGAGGCGGTAAAGGCCACCGGGGGAGAGATCTTGGCCGTCACCGACGAAGAGACCTTGCAGGCTCAAGATATGGTAGCCAGGCGAGGACTATATGTGGAACCCACCTCGGCGGTGGCGGTAGCCGCTCTCAAAGGACTCCCTCCTGAAGGCGTCGCCGTAATCCCCCTCACGGGAAGTGGCCTGAAGAGCCCCAAGGAGTATCGATGCCAAGACGAGTAGTCATCACCGGCATGGGGACCATCAACCCTTTGGGCCACGACGTGGAGACCACCTGGCGGAACCTGGTGGCTGGCAAGTCAGGTGTAGACCTTTTGACCCGCTTCGACACCTCTGGTTTCCAAACAAAGATAGCCGCCGAGGTGCGTGACTTCGAGCCCTCCAAATATATCCCTCCCCAGGAAGCCCGCCGTATGGACCTCTTCCTCCAGTTCGCCTTGGTGGCCACAATGGAAGCCCTAGATCAAGCCCAACTACCCCTAGACTCTGAGGCCGACGAGATCGGCGTCCTCTTCGGCACCAGCATCGGCGGCATGGAAACCACATTGGCTACCTACGATGCTTTGACCCAAAAAGGAGCACGCCGGGTGGGCCCCCTCTCCATCATCTCTATGGCTCCCAATATCGCCGCCGGGGTGATAGCCATCAAGACCGGTGCCCGGGGGCCAAACTTCTGTATCGCCTCTGCCTGTGCCACGGGGAATAGTGCCATCGGGGAGGCATGCGAGATCATCCGTAGAGGTGACGCCAAGGCGATGATAGCCGGAGCAAGTGAGGCCCTCATCCTCCCCATGGTCGTCGCAGGCTTCGATCGGGCACAGGCCCTCTCTCGGCGCAACGATGAACCGCAAAAGGCCAGCCGCCCCTTCGATGCCCAGAGAGACGGTTTTGTCTGCGGAGAGGGAGCAGGAACGCTCATCCTGGAAGAACTAGATAGCGCCCGAGAACGGGGGGCCGAGATCCTGGCGGAGATCATCGGCTATGGCACCTCCTCCGATGCTTATCACATCATCACCCCACCCGAGAGAGGCAGCGGTGCCGCCTTGGCCATGGCTAGGACCCTTAAGAAAGCCCAGATCGAGCCCCACGAGGTGGACTACATCAACGCCCACGGCACCTCCACCATCCTCAACGACAAGGCGGAGACGGAAGCGATAAAAGAGGTCTTCGGGGAATACGCTTACCATGTGCCTATCAGTTCCACCAAGTCGATGACCGGCCATCTTATGGGAGCAGCGGGAGCGGTCGAGGCGATCATATCTCTCAAGACCATACAAGAGGGTATCATTCCCCCTACTATCAACTACGAATACCCCGATCCCGACTGCGACCTCGACTATGTTCCCAACGAAGCCCGTCCCGCCCAGGTGAAGATAGCCCTCTCCAACTCCTTCGGCCTTGGCGGCCACAACGCCTGCCTCCTCCTAAAGGCGTTCCAGGAGTGAACTTATGTTAACTGTTCTTGGATCCGACATCGTTTTGGTTAGAAGTAGGTTATGATTATGTCTACATTAGCCAAGTTACAGGAGGTCATAGGCTTCACCTTCGGCGACGATTCCCTCCTCAGGGAGGCTCTAGTCCACCGCTCCTACCTTAATGAGAACCCTTCCTTCCCTTCTCCCGACAACCAGCGTTTGGAGTTCCTGGGGGATGCCCTCTTGGATTTCGTGGCTGGCGACTACCTTTACCGCCGCCACCCGAAGATGCACGAGGGCGAACTGACCAACCTACGGGCGGCGCTGGTGAAAGAGGAGACCTTGGCTCGCTTCGCCCAGACCCTGGATCTAGGCCGCTACCTCTACCTAGGGCGAGGGGAGGAGGAGAGCGGAGGTAGAGAGCGACCATCGCTTTTGGCCGACGCCTTCGAGGCTTTGGTGGGAGCCCTCTATCTGGATAAGGGGCTCAAGGCCGCCAAGCGCTTCATACTTCGCTTCCTGGAACCGGAAACGGAACGGATCGTGGCCCAGGGAGAGGTGAGGGATTACAAAAGCCTATTTCAAGAGGAGGCCCAGAGGAGGTTCCAGGCCACGCCCCTCTATCGCACCATCGATGAGCGTGGCCCAGACCACAATAAGTTCTTCACCGCCGAGGTTACCATAGAAGAGAAGGTCTACGGGCGGGGCGAGGGGAGGACAAAACAAGCCGCCGAGCAAGAGGCCGCCCGTCAGGCTTTGGAGAAGATGGCCGCGGATGAGTAGCTTTTGGCCACGCTTCTTGATGGAGTTGACAGCAACTCAGTGGCTTCAGGAGTTTCCTCCTGAAGTAAGACTGAAAGCATCAGATGGTAACACCTGATGCCACTAGCAGAGTAGCATCCGGGGCCCCGGACGCCTCTACCTCGTGCTCTGTCGCATTCGAGATGAGGTATCGTGGGGTTGACAGCAACGAGAATCCCCTCTATACTATCCACAGCGAAGAGAGAACACTACATATTGTGGCATTTCATTCCTAGATTCTCTATCTAGTAGGTAGTTCTCATGTATCTCAAACATCTGGAACTCCAAGGCTTCAAATCTTTCGCTAAGCGGACCATCTTCGAGTTCAACGCCGGGATAACGGCCATCGTGGGGCCCAACGGCGTAGGCAAGAGCAACATCGCCGACGCTATCTTATGGGTGATGGGTGAACAGAGCTACAAGAGCCTCCGGGCCAAGCAAGGGGAGGATCTCATATTTGCCGGATCCGAAGGACGGAGCCGGCTGGGGATGGCGGAGGCTGTTTTGACCTTCGACAATGCCTCTGGCTGGCTGCCCATCGAATACAGCGAGGTTACTATCAGTCGGCGCGCCTACCGCTCCGGCGAGAACGAGTACCTCCTCAATGGGAGCCAAGTGCGGCGCCGAGATATCGTAGAACTTCTGGCCAAGGGTGGTTTGAGCAGCAACGCCTATACGGTTATTGGCCAAGGGCTAACCGATGCCGCTCTCGCCATGCGACCCCAGGAGAGACGTACCCTCTTCGAGGAGGCAGCGGGGATCACCATCTACCAAAGCAAGCGGGACAGCGCTCTGCGGAAACTGGAGGCCACCGAGGAGAACCTCCAGCGGGTCAAAGACATCATCGCTGAAATCACCCCTCACCTAGAAAGCCTCCGCCAGCAAGCCCAGAGAGCCGCGGAGTACAACCTCGCTTCCCACGAACTGGAAGAGAACCTCAAGGTCTGGTACGGCTATCAATGGCAACGCCAGAGCGCCGCCTTCCAAGAGGCGAAAGGAGTGGAGAAGGAAAAAAGAGAGGCCCTCGCAAGGCTCCGTGATAGACTCCAAGGGTTGACCGAGGAACTCAGAGTTATCGACTCCCGACAGGAGGAACTCGCCCAGAGTTTGGCCCTTTGGCGAAAGGAGAGAGAGGCCCTCCGTCAGGAGCAGGAAAGTCTCCTCAGGGGGTTGGCGGTAAGCCAGGAGAGGCTCCGCCTCCTCAAGAGGCAAGGGGAGGAGATCGATGAGGAACTGGCCTCGCTCACTCGTAGAAGCGAGAATGCGCGGCTGAGCGTCCAAGAACTAGATCAGGGTTCATCAGACCTCCCCCTTCAAGAGCGACTCTCCCAGGCCCAGGAGTTGGCCTTCCAGTTGGCTAGCCGCTCCGCCGAACTCCGCAGCCAACTCTCTCAAATACGGGAAAGGGAGAAGGAGCTCCTAAAGGAGAGGGATGAAGAAAGAGAGGCGTTGGCCTCTCTCCGCTTTCGAATATCCCACTTAGAGGGGACGGTGGCCCAGCGGGAGAGGGAAAAGCGGACCTTAGAGGTAGAGAGAGGGGCTCTCACTAAGAAGCGAGAGAGACAAAAGATCGCTCTCGAGGCCTCTCTTATGCGGCAAAACAGGCTCCATGCCCAGGAGGAAGAGGTGGAGGCTCGCTACCAGGTTTTGAGCAAGATGCGGCGAGGTTTCTCCGGGCGGCCTGAGGCTAAAGCGGTCCGCCAAAAAGGCGTCCTAGGCACTCTGGTCAGCCTCATCGAGGTGCCTCCCCCCCTAGAAGCCGCCCTTCGAGCGGCCCTGGGGCCGCTTCTGGAAGGGCTAGTGGTTCGGAGTTGGAAAGATGCGGAGAGGCTCATAGAGGAGCGGCCCGTCCTTTTCCCCCTGGACAGCATAAAAGCCCCCCAGACACCCCCTCCTCCCCACGGCCCAGGCATCCTGGGCCTAGCCTCCCACCATGTAAAGAGCGCGCAGCGTTTCCGCCATCTCCTCCAGGCCCTTCTGGGCTATACCCTCATCGTTGAAGACCTAGCCACCGCCAAGAGAGTTCACGAGAAAGATGCAGTCGGTTTCCAATTCGTGACCCTGGAGGGCGAACTCTTAACCTCCCAGGGAGCCCTCATCGCCGGTGCTCCCCAGTTCGAGGGTCTCGAACGGGCCCTGAAGCGAGAGATGGCCTCCTTGGAAGAGGAGAAGCCGCATATCCAAGAGAAACTGGGAAAGGAGAAAGAGCGACACGAGAGGCTACTGTTGGAGATGCAAACCCTGGAGAAGAGAGAGCAGGAACTGGGAGAGTGCCTAGGAGCCAAGGAAAGCGATCTCTCGGAGCATAAGAGGTGTTTGGAGAGGCTTCTCCAAGAGGTGGAATGGCGGCAAACCATCAAGGCCAAGGCGAGAGAAGGGTGGGAAAAGATCAAGGTTTCCCTCGCTGACCTCTCACTTCAAGTCGAACGGTCGGAGGCTCAGGAGAAGGATACGCTGGAGGCACTGGCGAGGCTCCAGGCAGGAATGGCCACCTGGGGGGCCGAAGGGGAAGGATCGATGGCCTATCTAGCGCTGCTCAAGGAGAGAAAGGAGAACCTGGAACAACTGAAGGCCCAGATAGAGGCCAAGGAAGCCCGAAAGAGGGAACTCGTCCAAGAGATCGAACCCCTAACCGAGGAGGTCCACACTCTTGAGGCACGGGCCCAGGAGTTGTCAACTCGCTCAACAGCTCTTCAAGAGCGCATCGAACCAGCGGAGGAAGAGTTAACCTCTCTGGAGAGAAAAAGACGCCGCCAGGAGAGTGAGGAGGCCCATCTCCGCGATGATCTCCACCGGTGTGAGATGGAGCATAGTCAAGCCGTATCAGAGGTAGAGAGATGGAAAGATAGGCTCGCCGCCTTGCAAGGACAGATCGAGACCGACCTAGAAGATCTCCTCGTGCCACCTTTACCCCAGCAACTAACCCTGGATATGGACGCTCGCCTGGTTTCCCTACCCCCCATATCCCAGATACCTGAGGGGCTAGAGAGGAAGATAAGGAGGCTGAAGCGGAGGCTACGTAAGATAGGCCCCGTGAATTTAGAAGCGCCAGCCGAGTACGAGAAGATAAAAAGCCGCCACGATTTCCTCACCTCCCAGGGGGAGGACCTAGAGAAAGCCAGTCGTACTTTGCGCCAGATGATCGCCGAATTGAACCGCCTCATGGAGGAGCGGTTCCAAGAGACCTTCTCTGCCATAGCCACAGAATTCAGCAACTACTTCACCGCTCTTTTCAATGGAGGCCGGGGAAAGTTGCTTCTCACCGACCCTCAAGACCCATCCCAGACGGAGGTGGAGATCGTTGCCCAGCCCCCAGGAAAGAGAAGACAGAGCATCGACCTCCTCTCCGGTGGAGAGAGGGCCCTCACCGGTGTGGCTCTCATATTCGCTATCTTGAAAGCCACCGCCGCCCCCTTCTGCTTTCTGGACGAGGTGGATGCCACCTTGGACGAGATCAACATCGGGCGCTTTCGGGACTCCCTCAAAGCCCTGGCTAAAGCCACCCAAATCGTGATCATCACCCACAACCGGTACACCATCGAGGCCGCGGACACCATTTACGGTCTCTCCCTGGGGGAGGATAGCGCCTCTAACGTCATCTCCTTGCGGCTGGAGGATGTAGAAACCTAACCCCCTTTTAGGAGGGTATAGTATGGGGGTCGTTAAGATCCTGACCACCGGTGGTACCATCGCGATGAAGCAGAAAGGCGCTGGTGCGATCCCCGCTTTGACCGCTGAGGAGCTCAGAAGCCTCCTATCCCCTGACATCGGCCCCCTAGAGATGGAGGAGTTCTCCAACCTCCCCAGCGCCCACTTGACTTTAGACCTCATCTTCAAATTGGCCCAGAGGGTAAGAGAGCTACTGGCCGCTCATGAGGTGATAGGGGTAGTCATCACCCACGGAACGGACGTCATGGAGGAGACAGCCTACCTTTTGGACCTAGTGGTCGATACCGAGAAACCCATCATCCTCACCGGAGCGATGCGCAACGCTTCCCAGGTAGGCTATGAGGGTATAGCCAACCTCAAGGCCGCCATCCGGGTTGCTGCCTCCTCTGAGGCGCGAAATCTCGGAGCCTTGGTGGTTATGAACGACGAGGTACACGCTGCCCGCTACGTAACCAAGAGCCACACCCAAGCCTTGGACACCTTTCAATCCCCTTCCTGGGGACCCTTGGGCCGAGTGGATGGAGATCGTGTGGTAATCGGCAAGAGGGTGAAAAGAGAGCATATCCCTTGCCAGAGGTTGGCCGCCGACGTCCCCCTCATCAAGTTGGCGGTGGGGCTAGATGAGAGGTTCCTACACCAGGCGATAGAGCGGCGCGCCGATGGGGCGGTGATAGAGGCCCTGGGGGGAGGCCGAGTGCCCCCCTGGTGGATGCCCACCATCAAGGAGGCGATCGATAGAGGCCTGGTGGTAGTCATCGCCTCCCGCTGCCCTGCCGGTCGCGTCTACGACGAATATGGCTATGTAGGGGCCTACCGAGACCTAAAAAGGACAGGTTGCATCTTCGCCCAGGGGCTGAGCGGCCAGAAGGCGAGGATAAAACTGATGGTGGCTCTGGGACTCACTCGAGATGAGGAAACGGTTCAGAGGATCTTTCTCCAGGAGTGAAGGTTTACTTTGAGAGGGTGATCGGTGGCTAAATGCTCTTCCCTCACGAGGTTGGCTCGAGAGCACCCTTTCTTATCGGCTATCTTGGTGCTATTCGTTTTGCTGGCAAGCCTCTACAGTGTGGTCACCCCTGTCTATGAGGCGCCAGATGAGATCGGCCACTTCACCTACATCAAATACATAGCCGATCACAGAGCCTTGCCCGTTTTTGAGCCCGTCGGAGGTGACCCCTGGATCCCAGAGGGCCGTCAACTGCCATTATATTACCTCCTTGGTGCTCTACCTGTTTCGCTCCTTGACACCAGCGATGCCGACCAACTATTGCACCTCAACCCCCACGCCATCGTGGGCACCTTTGGAGGCGTCGGGAACAGGAACTGGGTGGCTCACACCAGGGAGGAGCAGTTCCCCTATCATGGCACTGTACTAGCCATCCACCTGGTTCGCTTTCTCTCCATCCTCATGGGGGCGACGACGGTGCTCATCACCTACTTGATAGCCTTGGAGATATTCCCGGGCAGGAAGGGGTTAGCCTCAGGCGTGGCTGTCCTTGCGGCCTTCAATCCGGAATTCCTCTTCATCAGCGGGGCGGTCAACAACGATAATCTGACCGCCCTGTTCTCCTCCGCCGTTTTGTTAGCCATCCTTGCCACCTTGCGGAAGGGGGCATCCACGCCTCGCCTCACCTGCCTGGGCGTCATCTTGGGCCTGGCCGCTTTGACCAAACTTGGCAATTTTGGCCTCCTTCCACTGGGGCTACTGGCCCTCTTCATAATAGCCAGAAGGGAGCGCTCCCCCACGCTACTGGTTAAAGGTACGGCTATCATTCTCCTTCTAGTCTTCCTAATCGCTGGCTGGTGGTACGTGAGAAACTGGGCTCTTTACGGAGACCCCCTGGGCCTATATATTCACCCAGAGGCCGGCGGACAAAGGGAGACCCCCTTCACCCTACAGAGCGTAATCGGCCAGGCAAAGGCGCTCCAGAAATCCTATTGGGCGACCTTTGGCTGGTTCAATATCCAAGCCGACCCGATTTTGTACACCTTTTTCGATGGCTTAACCTTGTTGGGCGGCCTCGGCCTCATCTTGGCAGCGATAAGGGCTCTCAGAGGGAAACTTCTCCTTCCCCTCGCTAATTTATCTCTCCTCCTAACCTGGATCGTGATCATGGCCTTGGAGATCTTGGGCTGGATGTGGAAGGCCTCCGCCTACCAAGGGCGCCTCCTATTCCCCGCCATCTCGGCCATCTCCTTCTTCCTCTTCTTCGGGCTCAGCCAGTTGACCCCTCAAAAATACACCACCCTCCTAGCCGGCCTCCTAGGAGGCATCATGCTCCTTATAGCCGTCGCTACCCCCTTCCGTTACATAGCCTCTGCCTATGCCAAGCCACCCCCCATCTCCGAAGATGAGATGGCCTCCATTCCCTACCGATTGGACGTAACGTTCGGCGGCCAGATGAGGCTCCTGGGCTATGCCATCGACCAAGCCTCGGTGAAACCTGGGGAGAAAGTGGCCGTAACCCTTTATTGGCAGTCAGTGGCCAAAATGGATAAAGATTACACCATCTTCGTTCACCTTCTGGACGAGTTGGAGACGGTAGTGGCTCAAGTGAACAGTTTCCCTGGCCTGGGCTCTTTTCCTACTCGAGACTGGGAAATAGGAGAGGCCATAGCCGAGAAATATATCATGCGGTTGCCAGGGACGGTTCTTTCGCCTAACTCCGCTCAATTCGAGGTCGGCCTCTTCGACCCCTCCACCAGCGATAGGCTGCCTGCTTACGGCCCCGATGGCCAGTTTATGGGCGATAATGTCCGCTTCTACCATATAAAGATCGAGGAAGGGCCGGTAGGCCGGGGGCCAATTGGCGTTTTTGTGAATTTCGAAAACACCATCTCCATCTCTGCCTACCAATTGGAGAGATGGGTGGTTAGCCCAGGCAGCACCATCCGTCTTACCCTTTACTGGCAAGCCCTAACCGATGTGGACGAGAACCACGTAGTTTCCATCCGCCTATTGGGTAGGGATGGGGCCCCCAGGGCCCAGGTGGAAGGCCAATTGACCGCCTCGCCTACCTCCCTCTGGATCCAGGGCCAGATAGTGCCAACCACTCATCACCTCCCCCTCAGCCTCGATACCCCTCCTGATATCTACGAGGTCGAGGTGAGGCTAGAGCGAGCGGCGACTGGCGAGACGCTGACCATCTTAGACGCCGAGGGCCAACCCCAAGAAGAGTATGCCCTTATCAGCAGGGTACGATTAGAGGCTCCCTAGGCTACTTTCTGGCCAGAAGTTTGAGCGCCATTCGAGACGGGCCCATCATGCAAGAACTCTCCCTTTGGCCCTGAAAGGCGGTCTTAGATGAACCGCTATCACCGATACTTCTTTCTCCTAAGCGGGCTTCGGCATCTTCATAAGCGGGGTCTACTTCTGGGGAGTTTGTCCCTTCATCAATGCCTTTTTCCCATCTATAGAGTTCTGGGATCCGCCTCGGGTTGTCCTTCTCGTTGCCGCTGGGGGCGATATAGTGACCGGGCTCGTCATCTTTGCCTTTGGTCTCCTAACCATCAGGGAGCCATTTCGGCGGGCCTACCTGAAGTCGATAGCGGCCCTCGCTCTCTTGGCGGTGGTATTCGACCTCCTGGGCGGCTTATATGCTCTCAGCGCTCAATTGGGCTTATACCTATCGTTAGCCTTACTCAGGCGGGGAGCAAACGAGGAGGAACCTTCTTGAGTTTTGTTAGGAATTTCATCCCTCGCCCTCGGCGTGGGATTGACAGATCTCGCAGGCGTGATGGAATAAAAACATGCTTGTAGTTTCGCGCAGATAGAGGAGGTGGGGCTATGAGCGAAAGGAATGGGTGAGCCCAGCGTCGCTAAAGTGCTGGGCTCGGCCTTTTAAACATCACAAGATCTGGGAGGAGAGATGAAAATCAGAAAAGTAGGACCGATGGTAGTGGCCATCCTGGTGCCCACGCTTCTCTTTGCTCTTCTCTTGGCCTTGGCGGGCTCCGCGGGGGCCGACCAGCCAGAGGCGCCGTCGAACTCACCCTCTGATCCCGTGCCCCATCTCATCAACTACCAAGGGAGGCTCTTGGGCGACACGGGTGCGCCCATCAAGGGTTCGGTAGATATAACCTTTAGCATATACGATAACCCTAGCGGGGGGAGCCTCATCTGGGGACCAGAGACCCATAATGACGTTCAGGTGGCCGATGGCTATTTTGATGTCCTTCTGGGAGAGTCTATCCCCCTCTCGCAAAACTACTTCATCGGTGATGACTCGATCTACCTGGAGGTTGTGGTAAACGGGGAGGCCCTCTCGCCTCGCCAGCGGATCGCTAGTGTGGCCTACGCCATCGTGGCCAACACCTTAGTGCCCGGAGCAGAAATCGAGGGGGAACCTGCGGCATGGGACGGTGGGGTGCTAAGGACAAACATGACCGGATTCTACCCTTCCGGCAAAGCCATGTGGGGATCCACGGCAACCGGTTCAGCCGTCTATGGTGAGGCGACCACTGGCGATGGCCTGCGCGGCTATAGCGAGACAGGCTATGCTGTCTACGGCTATGATGGCGGCACTGACCAAGCCCGCGGCTACGCTGGCTACTTTTACAGTCTCAACGGTGTGGGGGTGTACGGCTATAGCGCTGCTCTGCCAACCTTGAACAATGCCTTGGCCCCCGGGGTCTACGGGAAGAGCCTCAACGGCATGGGCGTCTACGGGGCCTCGACCACGGCCGCCGCGGTCCTCGGCTCGACCACCGGCGGAATAGGCCTCCAAGGTGTGAGCAGCAACAATTACGGCGTCGATGGTTATACCACAAACAGCTACGGAGGGCATTTCTACAGCGATCAGGGTGTTGGCTTGTACGCTCAAAGCGCTGGAAGTAAAATCTACGACTATGGTGCCGAGATCCACAGCGACATGGGCTATGGCCTCTACGTCCAGAGCGAGCAGAACATGGCCGTCCGAGGCGAAGCCGGCGATGTCAGCGGGGCGTCGCAGCCCACGGGGCCGGTGGGCGTGGCGGGCATCGGTGAGGCCCGAGGTGTATATGGGTCCAGTGACAACGGACACGGTGTGTATGGCCACAGCACAAATAGCCACGGCGTATATGGCCAAGGTGGCACGGGCAGTGGGGACTACGGCGGTTACTTTACGGGCTATAGGGGTGTCTACGCCGACGGCTCGACCTCCTACGGTCTGTACACCCCCGACAGCATCTACGTGGGAGGGAAGATCGATCTGGTGGGGACGGTTGATCCCCTTATAGGCGAGAGGTTCCAGGTAGACCCCGATGCCAACTTTGAGGCAGGCGACCTCCTGGTTATCGATCCTGACAGCCCTCACCTTCAACTCTCTGCTGAGCCCAACGACACTCGAGTCATCGGTGTAGTAGGGCCAGAGGTAGATATCCAAAATGGCGAGTTGATGGTCATCGTCTTCGGCTTCCAAGGAGCCCAGCCCCAGCCTGATGAAGGAGGAAATGTACCGCCTCGCTCCATGGTTCTAGTCAAGGCAGACGCCACCTATGGTTCTATCCGTCGCGGTGACCTTCTTACTACTTCCCCTACCCCTGGCCACGCCATGAAAGCCCAACCAGTAAAGATCGGGGAGATCGAGATCTACAGGCCAGGCACGATCATTGGGAAAGCCTTGGAGTCCCTCGAATCTGGACGGGGGCTCATTCCGGTCTTTGTGGCCTTACAGTAGGGTTGAGGAGGAGACGATGCGCAAACCAAAAGTGATCGCTTCCTTGGCCTTGCTGGCCCTCTTCCTGGCCCTTTTCACCCTAGCCTTGGCTTCCCCCTCTCCCCATCAACTGGAGCGGAGCGTGATGGCCAACGCTGGGACGGCGATGACCTCCCCCAGTTACCAGATGAACAGCACCCTGGGCCAACCCTCACCCGTTGGCTTTTCGCAGGGTGCCCACTATCAACTCTGGGCTGGCTACTGGCACTCCATAATAGAAGAGGTAGTTATCTGGATAAAGACCTACTTGCCTGTCATCATGAAGAACTTCCCGCCCTAGAGAGGTCCAATCCCAGGTCATGGCCGGTCGGTTCAGCCTGCTTTGCAACAGAATTCTAGAGGTGGGATGGCTGCTCCTGGCGGCAGCTATCCCCCTCTACTTCAACCTCTGGACCTACAACGTCTTCGAACTGAATAAGATCGTCCTCTTCCGCTCCCTCGTCCTCCTGATGGTGGCGGCCTGGCTCATCAAGGTGTGGGAAGAGGGGTGGCCATCCATCTCCAAGCCTTCTCCCTTAACCTTGGCAGTTCTCGCCTTCGCCGTTATCTATATCCTGGCCACCCTCACCTCCCTGAACCCTCGCCTCAGCCTCTTGGGCTCCTATGAGAGGCAAGAGGGCACCTACACCACGCTTTGCTACATCGCCTTATTCTTCATCGTGCTTTGCAATTTGAAAAGCAGAGCCCAGGTAGAGCGGTTGAACACCGTTATCCTGTGGGGCAGCCTGCCCGTCGCGCTCTACGGGATCATCCAATATCTGGGGCTGGACCCCATACCCTGGGAGGTCGACGCTCCCTCCCCGGTTCACTCCACCCTGGGCCGCTCCAATTTTCTGGGCGCCTATCTGGTCATAGTTATACCTTTGACCATGGGGAGATTCTCCCTGGTCGCCCGGAAGGGGAAAGCGGGCTACGGACTCCTCCTCCTACTCCAGGCCCTTTGTCTTCTCTTCACTGAGGCTCGAGGCCCTTGGCTGGGCTTCTTGGCTGCCGTCTTCATCTTCGTTCTACTCTTGGGGTTACGGAGGGGGATAGGCTGGCTCTGGGTGGGGACCGCCTGGACGGGGTTGCTCATCCTCCTCCTCTTGCTCCTCCTCAACTTGCCCCAGACGCCCTTCCCCGACCTAGCACGGCTCCCTTATCTCTCCCGGCTGGCTACCCTGAGCGAGACCGGTGCGGGCTCCACGGCCGCTCGCCTCACTATCTGGCGGGCCTCCCTCCGCCTCATCGCCTCGCGCCCCCTTCTGGGCTACGGCCCTGAGACCTTTGGGTTGGTCTTCTCTCGCTTCTTTCCCCCTCAACTGGTCTACTACCAGGGGCGAGGGGTGCTGGTAGACCGAGCCCATAACGGACCCCTCGACCTAGCAGCCACCGTAGGCCTTCTGGGACTCCTGGCCTATCTATCCCTCCTCTTCCTCTTCTTCTCCCGGGCCCTAAGGGGGCTCTGGGAGGCTCCTGACCGTTGGCGGCAGACCACCCTAATCGCCTGCCTCTCCGCACTCTTCGGGTATCCGGGCCAAGAGCAGTTCGGTTTCGGCGTCTCCACCCTTTTCATTCTCTTCTGGCTCCTTTTGGCGATGACCACCAAGGTAGCGGAGGGCAAGTTGACTTCCCTTGCTGGTGGAAAGGAAGGTAAACCGCCGAAGAAAGTGAGAGGATGGCAGAAGGGGCTCCTCTACTCCTTTCTACTGGGATCCTTCTTCTCCTTAGTAGTGACCACCAATATCTTCCCCCTTCTCGCTGATCATCACCACCGACAGGCTAGGGTATCTCGCGACTCTGGGAGGCTGGAGGCGAGCATCCAAGCCGATTTGCGCGCGGTAGCCCTCTGGCCTTGGGAGCCTGCCTATCATCTTTCTCTGGGCTGGTTGTATCTGGAGAGGGCCAAAGCCAGCGCAGATAGGCTTCCCGGGCTGGCTTCGAGCCTGTCTGAACTGGAGAAGGCGATAGGGCTATCCCCTCAAGATGTGAACCTTTGGGTCGCTTTGGGACAACTTTACCATTACTGGGCGATAGCCGCAGATAGCACAAAGTTCGCCCTCGCCCATGAGGCCTACGAGGAAGCGGTCCGCCTGGCTCCAAATACGGCCAGGGTCCACACCTATTGGGGACTCCTCTACTACGACCAGGGAAGGTACGAGGAGGCGGTGGAGAAGTTCCGCTACGCCACCGACCTAGACGCTACCGATGGTTATGCTTATAGCCATCTAGGCGATGCTTATCTGGTCTTGGGAGAGTTGGGTCCAGCCTCAGTAGCCTATAGTAAGGCCATAAAGTGGGAGCCCCATCTCTACCACGCTCATCGTGGCTTGGGGGAGGTATATTACCAGCAGGGTAGATTCGGAGAGGCGTTGGTAGAGTATCAAAGGAGTCTAGAGATCGAGCCAAACAACGTGCAGGCCTATCAGAACGTAGCCTCGGCCTATCTTCGGCTGGGCTTAAGGGATCAAGCAATCAGGGTCTTGCAAAGAGCGGTGGAACTCGACCCTGGAAACGCAGATCTGCACCGCCTGCTTCGGGAGGTAGAAACAGGAAACCGCTAAAGGCAGGGAGAGCGTCAGATGTTATCATCCAGCCCCGCAAGATAACTACTCATAACTGAATCTTAAATTGCTTATGTCAAGGATTAGAACCATTTCTCCCTCAACTCCTCCAAAAAGCCCGTCTCCCGCCACCTGATGATCGCTTCATTGACCTTCTCCAAGAGATTGGGCGCTTTAATAGGCACGGCGATGACATAAGGCTCCTCGGTTATCTGCTGGACTATGCGAAGCCCGCCCTCCTCCCCCATGAACAGATAAGCGGAGATGGCGTCCACTATACCTGCATCTACCTCCCCCTCCCTAAGCGCCTCTAAGACCTCCCGGGGGCCTAAATAGCCTCTTCTCTCCAAGGCCATCCTCTGTTCTAGTCGCCGAGCCTCCAAATCCCCCATGGAACCCAACTCCAACCCCACCCTACGTCGGTTCAGATCTTCTACCCTGGTTATAGCCCTTTCCTCCTCCCGTACCACCAACACCTGTCCAGCGTCGAAATACGAGTAAGAGTAAGCCACATCTTGTGTCAAAAGTGGGTCATAAGGGAGAGCGGAAATGATTATGTCAACCCATCCTGCCTTGAGGGCGTCATAGAGGCCATCGAAAGAGATATTCTCGAAATCGACCTCCACGCCCAACTCCCTCCCTAAAGCCAGTGCCAGATCGACATCGTAGCCCCGTAAGCCGACCTCATCCCACAACTCAAAAGGCAGGTAACTGGCATCCATCCCCACCCGTACCACCCCCTGCCCCTCGATCCGCTCCCAGATCTTATCCCTCACTTCGCCGCCTGGGAGGCGGAAGAGGAAAAGGAGGCCCAGGGCAACGAGGGCAAAAAGGGCCATATATGTTAGCCAGCGCCTTCTAAGGGCCATCTACCGCTCCACAGCCGTCCCTTCAAGCCAGTCGGTAGCTCCCTGGGCGTAGGCCTGCACCTCCTCATAGATCGGCTTCAGGATGAACTCCGGGGTGACGAAGGAGAAATAATCCCGAAAGTTCCGCTGCGGCCAGGGGGTGCGAAAGGCCCAAAAGGCCACCGCCAGGCACCAATCCCACTCTAAAACCTTCTCATAGGCCTGTATGGTGTAGGCGATCCGTTGAGAGGGGGGCACCGCCTTCGTCCAGCGGGGATGATCGTTCCAGCCCCCCTCAGTGACGATTATCTTCTTATCTCCATCTCCGTTTTGGGCCATCAGTTCGTGGATTAACTCCGTCCGGGCGAAATTTATCTTATCTCTGGCCGGAGGGTCATCAGGGGGGAAGACATTGCCGTAGGCGTGGACGGCCAGGATATCGAAGTACTCTTTTGCCCCAGCGTCGTACATCCTCTGCAGGAAGGTCAAATCCGATAGGGCAAACTCGTCGCCCTCATCGGCCACGTTGGGGGCCAGCCCTGCGGCCAAGACCTGGATATCGGGGTTGGCATACTTGGCCCTCCCGTAGGCTATTTTGAGGAGTTCCGTATACCCTTTCGGATCCACAGGGCGGAAGCCCCAAGCGGAACTGAGGTTTGGCTCGTTCCAGATGATCAGGTAGTTTATTCGACCTCGAAAGCGGCTAGCGAAGGCGTAGACGAAGTCGCCGAAATCCTGGTAACGCTCTCTGCTTAGGTAACTGTTGGTGGTGTTCTTGGGCCGCGCCCATTGGGGGACGAAATCGATCCTGGCGATGACCGTGAGCCCCTGGGCGTTGGCGTGATCAACTACCAGGTCGGCGTGGGCCCAGTCGAATTGCCCCTTTATGGGCTCATAGTAGGCCCAGGGGAAATACTCCACCACCCAAGGGGCCCCCATAGCCCGCACCAACTCCAAGGTGCGCTTTATCTTCCACTCCTCCACCTCATCGGTGAGCCGAGTGTGGACCCCCATCTTGGGGTTTACGGTTTCAACCCTCTGTTGAGGGCCCACGGTGACCAAAGGCTTGGGGAGAACGCCCGCTATCAAGATAACGAGGAGGAGAAGGAGGGCTCGAGAGCCGTATCGTCGAAGATAGGGTTCGTTCACAGAGTCCCACCCAGCGCCTTATGCTTAAGGGGGCTTGCACCAACCTTACCGGACAAGCCCCCTCCCAAGCAAAGAGCTACTACCTTTTGCCCGATCTTAATTATTTCACCTCTACCCTTATCTCTTGCCACTTATAGGGTCCCCAATGGCCTAGGTAATAGCCGGGCCAGAAGTGCCATAGGCCAGGTTTATCCACCTCTATTTTAGCCTCGAATTCAAAGACCTCATCTGGCTTGAGGATCGTTTCCTCCGTATGGCCGAAGTCGCGGTTCTCGTCATCGGGATCGCGACATCCCACCAGGATGCCGAAAGGTGAAAACTTCATTTCGGCGCCTGTGGTATTGCGTGCCTTGAATCGCACCACAAGGGCATCGCCAACCCTCGGGGCTTCGGGCCCCTCAACGGAGAAATCGGTCAGTTCTACCCCATCTTCGGATATGTCGGGGCCAGCATAGAAGCGAGGGGTAGCGCCCGTAGGGGGACCCATTGCCTCTATGAGGTTGCAAGTTATGACGATGAGATTTTCTTCCTCTATCTTGCCGATGATGAAGGAGGCGGCGAAACCGCCCCTCTCCCAGAGCATTATCCCTCCCTCATCAGAGGTCAGGGCTAACTTTCTCTCCCAGCCCCTCTCTGGCATCTCCTTCTCGTAGAACCGAATTACCTCCTTTAGGGGGTCAGCGGTGATATAGATACGGCCCTCGCCCTCTACCAGGGGCACTTCCGGCCCAAGGCGTCCAATCCAACTCTCTAATTCGGCCTCCTTCTCCTTATCCCGCTTAGCCCCAGGGTATTCCGGCAGATCGGCGAAGCAACCTGCTACCGATGGCACCCCGGTCTCCTCTGGTCCTACCGTTGGGGTTTTTTCCTCGGGGGCTATTGTCGCTAGCTCGGTAGCCACCTCCTCGATTCCACCTACGATAGCGGTGGCCGTCTCCTTTATGCCTGTGGGGAGCCTCAACCCTGTGGGCAGGCATATACAAGCCAGCGAGGGAAAGAGAAGGGCCAGCGCTAACCCCAAAACCATCACGCGCTTACCCATTTGCTCCTCCTCTCTTCATTTGTAGGCTGTGCGCTTCTTGGAAAATCCTCCTGCCTTATTTTAACAGAGGATGGTCTGATCGGTCAAGGATCAAAAAGGCGGAAAACCTTGCCAGGAACCGAAAAGGAGCAGTCCTGACTTCTACAGCCAGGACCCATTTCTAAATCGCATCTGCTAAAACCGCTACCTCAATCACAAACGATACTGCTTTGTCACGCCCAATAGGGCTTTTTAATATACTTATAGGCCGAATTTACAGCCGTGGTCGCCTCTCCGCAAGCGGTGGTGATCCGCTTCGTCTTCCCCTCGTAAGTGACCAGATCGCCACAGGCGAAGACCCCTCGAAGGTTAGTCCGCATCTCGGGGTTCACCACCACCCCCTTGCCTTTGAGTTCCAGCCCCCACCGCTCCACGCTCTCCAGATTGGGAGTGAAGCCGATGCTGATGAGCACCACATCCATGGGCCTCACCCTCTCCTCCCCCGTCTCGTTGTTGAGGAGCCGTACAGCCTCGACTTCCCCTTCCCCCATGATCTCCTTTAGTTCGGTACGGAAGAGCACCTTTATGGGGCTCTTCTCCACCCTCTCCACCGTTATCTCGTCGGCTCGAAAATAGTCCTTGCGGTGGATAAGCGTGCTTTCCCCAGCGCAACCGCAGATGGTGAGGGCCATCTCTAGAGCGCTGTCCCCTCCGCCCACGCAGAGGACCCGCTTCCCTTCAAAGGGCTTCTTGTCCAGGCAGTTGTAATAGACCCCCTTTAGGTCCTCCCCGGGGATCTCCAGTTTTAGAGGCTCAAACAACCCCATCCCCAAAGCCAAGATCACCGCCTTCGCCTCGTAGGTCCCCTTCGGAGTCTTAAGAGTTATCTTCTCCTCCTTGATATCCAAGTCGGTGACTTCCTCCCCTTCCCTTATCTCGCAGCCCATCTCCCAGGCCTGGGCAGCCATCTTCTCCGCCAACTCGCGAGCCACGATATCGGTATAGGAAGGGAAGTCGTGGATGCTCTTGTGGGGATAAAGAGAGGTCAACTGCCCCCCTATCCCCTTCGCCTCCAGGATCACCGAAGAGAGTCTCTTGGTCTGGGCGTAGATACCGGCAGTTAGCCCGGCCGGCCCCCCTCCCACGATCACCAGGTCGTACATTTATCCTCCCTAAATATAATATTAACGGAATTATATACTTGACAAATCCAGACAGCGTTAAAAATTTAAGGTTTTTGCCTCTTGACAACTCTGGCAAGTGTTGATATAATGTGTATGTATTGGTTGCCCGTCCTCCTACGGGACGGCGGGCTATGGGTACTCCGCTCTCCTACGGGACAGCGGAGTATTGCTTTACCACCAAGTAGTGACATAGACCTTGCCTTAGTCACCAGCCCAGTGGTTTATGGTCTCTCCGCATAGCGCAACTCTTTAGAAACTCCTTGTCCATAGATATTGGTGACAAATCACACTCAGCAGCCAAACGGCTATCTCCAACGCGATTTGCGAAATCCGCATTCTGAACCTTTCGACGCAATTGCTGCACCTGTTTCACAATGTGGATGAAATCCGTGTCATTGGTAACGAGTAGTGCCGTATCATACTGACCCAAGAACGCCCCAAATAAGATGTCCGCAGCCATCTGGACATCGGCGCCCTTTTCGACACGGAATTGCTCCTGAAAGGTTTTCTTGCAGTTTGGGCAAGTAACAGACCTCTCACGAGGGACTAGCCGTCCCTCGCGAATGTCAAATCGAGGCAATTGTCGAAGTGCTGAGAAGAAACGCTGTTCCTTTGCGTATCTCTTAGGATCATCTTGCTGGCTTACACCGCCAATATAGTAGTGTGTATTGGCCAAGGAGCGCTGGGGGCCAGCCAGTTCCATCGGGAGTCTCTCAAAGTTGATGGTGTAATCGTCGGGCGGAAGGCCCAATTCTCCTAAGTATTCCTTGAATCCCACTGCTAGGTTCCATCCATCAACAAAAACCATCACTCTTTCCATCACATCCCCCTTTATTGGTCCCCCTTACATATCCCTAGCGTCTCTGCCTTGTCCTCTTCGGCTTCCTCTTGCTTTGATGGCGGCGGGGCTGATAGCAAGCCAATCTGATAGTTGATGTCTGGTCGTTTTATGCGCAGAGATATACCAGGCATCTTACCATCCAACTTGAGTAACCCATCATCATACGTATGGAACTCATCAACCTTCATGTGGATGGCTGTGGCCAAGTGAATAGCATCACGAGGCTTGAAATCATAGCGTCCTACTAGGTCTCTTGCGATTCTTGCCACTATGGGAAAGGGCGATTTGCAGAGGCTATTATAGGGCCGGGGAAGAGCGGTGTCAATTATCTTTGACCCATCTCCGCCATCTGCCTTAGGAGCCCCACAATGAGAGCGGCGAGCCTGGCCACCTGCCGCCACTGGAGGCCCCGTCGCCCTGGCTCGCCCTCCTCCGTCCATTGGCGGGCGTAAATCAAAGCCGCCAAACCACCCACTAGCCCCCCTATCAGGGCTCCCAAAAGCACTATGCGCCTCGCTCCCCGAAACACAGATCACTACCTCCTCAAGAAAGCGTTCAGAACCTCTAGAACGAACGCGCCAGCACTTATGATGCGAATAATAGGATTCACTAGGAACGAGGAGAAGGTCTGGATCGCTTTCTCCACCCGCCCTGTCCTCACTCGCACAGAAGTTAGAGCCGGGAGCAGGCTAGCCTTCGCCCGCCGCAGCCCCCGAAGGGCGTAAACTAGAAGGAAAAGGGCTGGCAGGGTGAGGATGAACCCTTGTGCCACCAAGAAGATGAGAGCCACATCTCGAAAGATGGCCACCGTTTTTGGGTCCATCACCTCTCCCAATCCCAGAACCAATAGGCCAAAAAGCGCCATCTGCCCCAGGGGGCGAAGACCTCCTGCACCTCTTTATCGCTCACTGGCGCTCCAGCGAAGAACCGCTCCGAGACCAGTCTGCGAGCCCAGGTATCGACCCCTAAATAGTCGTAACGGCCCAGAAGGGCCAAGATGTGAGCGGCCGCATATTGTCCTACCCCCTTGATCGATTTGAGCCTCTTATATAGTTCCGCCGTCTCCAAAGGGGAATTCTTGAGCTCTTCCAGGTCCAAGTCGCCTCTTGCCACTTGGCGAGACAAGAGCGTGATGGATGAGGCCCGATACCCCAGTTTGACCTCCCTTTTTAGGTAGTCCTCGCCCACATCAGCCACGGCCTCTGGCGTGGGGAAGGCTCTAAGCGAAGGTTCACCCGGATAAGGCTCCCCCAACCTCGCGACCAGACGACTTACCATCCCCTCCGTCTGCCTCCAGGTGCAGTTGGTGACGCAGATGGTCTTCACCACATCTTCATAGACCGCAGGAGAGCGCAAGACCCGCCCCTTTCCCCCCTCCACCACATGTTTTAGCGCTGGCTCCCCTTCACATAAACTATAGAAATCGGTCAAGTCATCTTCCAGCCTTAGCATCCAATTCACTTTATCCTTTATCTCTCCCACTTCACCACCGGTTAAACCACGGTTATTTTTTATGTCAACGATAACTCCTGTCAACTCATCAGCCTCACCGATGGCTATTTTGATTACCCTCCCAGTGGAGAGCCGCTCCACGCGCCCCAACCTCTCTCCATCCCAGGAAAAGGGGGGCAGACGACGCCATCCATGGGAAAGAACCGTGGCCTGAAAGTTGAAGGGCGGCCGAGCAGCGAGTTCTAACCTCATCATTTAGAGCACCCTTTTTCTCCTCACAATATCTCCATCTTATAGTCGGCCACCTGAGCGTCGAGCCGGCCCTTCTCGATGCTTTCCACCACCTTAGTGAGGAGCCCATGGACGTAGCCCCGATCGTTGGAAACACAGGCCACCCCTAGGACCGCATGTTGCCAGGCCTCGTTACTACCCACCTCGGCGACCGACACGTTGAAATCGCTCCGCAAGCGGGCTAAAAGCGACTTGAGGATTCGCCGCTTCTCCTTCAAAGAATGGCAGCCTGGCAACTCCAGATGGATGGTACAGACGCCAATGACCATGATGGGAATATTTTATCACACTTCAAGTGACCATATATCACTAGCAGACAACCGAGGTCGCAAATTGAAAAGAGATCTAGCCCTTGTTGCGCTCATCCCCCAAAAGCATTATAATAATTCGTGGTGGTGGCTTGGTGGGGAAAAGCGAGTTCTACATCGGCTACCTTTGGCTAACATATAACCTGATGGATATCATCTTCACCCATTGGGGCTTAGAGGGGGGTCACGTGGAGCGTAACCCCCTGGGCTACGCCTTGATCGCTGGGCCTGGCAAGTGGTGGCTATACACCCTTAAACTGGCGGTAGTGTTACTCCTCATCCCCCTCATAGCCCGTGTTGGCAAGCGGTATCCTTCTGCCTGGACCTACCTGCGGATCTGGAACCTCCTTCTGTGCGGGGTGGTCCTATGGAACGTGGTGCTGGTTGTCGGATAAGGTTGTCCCCTCCCTAGGATAGAGCGTGGATCGGCCCCTCGAATTGGCCTAAGGCAGCCTCCCTAACCGCCTCCGGCAGCGTGGGATGGGCGTGAATGGTGGCCACGATATCGGATGCTTTAGCCCCCATCTGGATAGCCAAGGCTCCTTCGGCGATGAGGTCTGTGGCCCGGGGGCCCATGATGTGCAAGCCTAGAACTTCACCCTCCTCGTGACAGAGCATCTTCACTAACCCTGTCGTCTCCCCCATAGTTAAAGCCCGTCCGCTGGCCCCGAAGCGAAAGATGCTCTTCTTATAAGGGATCCCTTTTCCCCTCGCCTCCTGCTCCGTGAGGCCCACCCCCGCGATCTCCGGCAAGGTGAAGACGCAATAGGGGACGGCTCGATAATCGATCCTTTTCTTATTGCCGAGGGCGTTCTCGGCCGCGATCTCCCCCTGGCGATAGGCTACATGGGCTAGCATCCAGCCCCCCGTAACGTCGCCCACAGCATATATCCCCGGGATGGTGGTCTGGAGATAGCCGTCGACCACGATCGCCCGCCCCTCGGTCTTTACACCTAACTCAGTTAGCCCTAGCCCCTCGGTGTAGGGCAACCTTCCGGTGGCTATGAGAACGCAGTCGGCCTCCACCGACCCCACCTTCTCATCTGCCCCGTACTCCACTAGGAGGCTGGACCCCTTCTGTTGCACCCCTCTGAGCGGCGATCTGAGGTGCACTTCCACCCCTTCTCCGCGCACCAGATTTAGATAGCGGCGAGATAACTCTTCATCCACTGGGGGAAGGAGGGAAGGCAACATCTCGATGACTGTCACCTTGCTCCCTAGGGCGTTGAAGATGGTAGCGAACTCCATGCCGATCACCCCGCCCCCCACGATCACGAGATCAGAAGGGACCTCCTCTAGATCCAAGATCTCCCTTGCGTTGAGGACCCCTGCAAGATCCAAGCCCGGCGCCGGGGGCTTTCCCGGCTCCGCCCCGGTGGCGATGATGACGCTTCTGGTAGATAGTTCCCTGCCTTGGACGGAGACCTTATTCGGGGCCAGCAATCGACCCCTTCCCTTGAAGAGTTCGACCTTGCGAGCCCGAAGCAAGGCCTCCACTCCGGAAACGAGCCTTTCCACTACCATCTCCTTGCGAGCCATCATCTTGACGAAATCGAGGGCTGGCTCCGAGACCAAGATGCCGAACTCCTGGGCCCTCTCTATATCCAAGAGCAACTCCGCGCTCCGGGCTAAAGCCTTGGTGGGGATGCAACCCTCGTTGAGGCAGACGCCCCCTAACCGCTTTTCCTCCACCAGGGCCACATGAGCCCCTAGTTGGGCTCCTCGCAAGGCGGCTACGTACCCTCCTGGGCCTCCACCGATGACCACAAGATCATAATCGGCCATACCTCTCCTCTCTTACCCACCCCACAGCGCAACACTCCTGGCGCCGCATGATCTTCAACCCCAGTTCTTCCGCCAAAACCACGGCTTCAGAAGCGGGGCTAACGATGCCGTTCACCCCGGCCCGCAGCACCCAAGGGTCCAACAGGTGTCGGTGTTCTCCCCGAGGGCGCATGCAACCCAGGTAAAGAGGAACGGTGGGGAAGCGAAGCCGTGCCTCTGCTATGAGAGCGATGACCCCCTTCAACTCTGGAGGCTCCCGGTCAGCGTAACGGGTGCCCGGAGTAGGGGTGAAGACGATGAGGATGAGCCCCTTCACCCCCAGCCCTTCCAGGATCTCCAGGGCCCGGTACTCCCCCACGATCTCTCCCCCCCTTAGACCGATTGTGATATGGGGGATTATGGGGAAGTAACTGCGCAGAAGATCATAACTCTTGATATAGTCCTGCACGCGCCGCTCCAGACCATATACCTCCTGGATCGTCTCATCATCCCCCACGAAATCGAAGGAGATCACATCTACATAAGGAACGATAGCCTCCGCTTCCTCTCGCTCGATGAGGCCCACATGCCAGTTCATCACTCGTCCATTCCGCAAGCCCTTTATCTTCTCTAGACCTCGCGTCACCGGCACCTTCCCCGAGGGGTCGCACCCACCTGAGATGAGGCAACTAGTGGCCCCTTGAACCCGAGCCTTCCAGATGGGCATCATCGGCTTCAGGTACTCTCCGCCACAGTGGGCGCAATTGAGGGCACAATGAGACCCCGTGAGGCTGATAGCCGCCGTGCTCAGGGGGTAATCGAAGGCTACCCTAGGCGCAAAATTAGCCTCACGAACCCGCCACGCTGATTCCACCCGTCCCTCCAGGCTCATCTATATACTATCCTCCAGGGAAAATTCAATCCCCCCTATCTCTTGAGTCCGTAGCCGGAGGAGGATTTTATGAGCGCCTGGCAGTAGGGGGCTACCTTCTACCTCTGTCGTCACCTCTGCTCCTAAGTTGAACCACAAAGGAGAGTGACGGCTCACCTCCGCAGCCCTAATAGCCACCCCGCCCTGAGGATGTAGAATGACCCGCTCCAAGGGGCATGGTCGCCCATCTATCTCCAGGGATACCACCTCCCAGAGCGTAATAGGAGCAAAGATGTTCCTCATCACCCATCGGAAACCATGAGAGCCGTTTCCCAGGCTTCCCTTCAAGTAGAGTTTCTGCGCTAAAAAAGAGGGTATTCGCATCCTCAACCACTTCCCCAAGCCAGTATAGCAAACCACCCTGAAATTGCAACGCCTACAGGCTTGCCTAGCCAAGAGGATGGTAATATAATTTCCAGCGCACCCCAAAGAGAGGGCTCATCTTTGAACGAGGAACTTCCACAAGAAAAATGCGACCGCTGGGCGGAGGCGAAGTCTTTTCTTCGCGACATCGTAGAGACCATCGTCCTCGTTCTCATCATCTACGGACTAGTCAGCCTGGGCTTTCTCCAGTTCCGCGTCATCCAGACCAGCATGGAACCCAATTTTCACGATGGTCAACGCCTGGTAGTCAACAAGTTGGCCTATCGCCTCCACCCGCCAGAGCGAGGGGATGTCATCATCTTCCACCCCCCTACCAACCCGGAGAAGGAGTACATCAAGCGAGTTATCGGTCTGCCCGGTGAAGAGGTGAAAATCGAGAAGGGACAGGTCTTCATCAACGGCCATCCTCTCAAGGAGACCTATATCGCCTATCCCGATCAGCGTTCCTGGGGTCCGGCCATAGTGGGCGAGGACGAATATTTCGTCCTGGGAGACAACCGGCCGAACTCCAGCGACTCCCGGAGTTGGGGAGTGCTCCCCCGTAAGAATATCATCGGCAAGGCCTGGCTATCTTTTTGGCCCCCTCAAAAATGGGGGCTCGTCCCCCACTATACTTTCGTCTCTGGATAAAGGAGAGGAGATGGATGCGAAGGCTTTCGCCGGTATGCTAGATGATGGATCAAGGGTTCCCCTCGTTGACTTTCCACCCCAAGATCTGGTGGAGATCATCGAAGAACTTGCCCCAGAAAAGGTTGCCAGTCTTATCGATGTCACCGATCTTAATGCCGATACCCAGGAGCCTAAGATCAGAAAAATGATCAACTGGGCGCTGGACTATGATTTCTACGCCATCTGTGTCAACCCGGTGGAGGTCGATCTATTGCCCAGGTTACTCAAAGGTAGCCCGGTCAAAGAGTCTTACGTGCTCGACTTCCCTCTGGGGAAATCCTCTATTCGGAGTAAGGGGCGGCAGGCACAAGAGATAGTAGAGACGAGCCGAGATCTGAGGGGGGAAGGTCCCGGCAACGTAGAACTCGATATGGTGATCAACGTTGGCCGCTTCAAGAGGGATCGAAACTACGCTCGGGAAGAGATCGAAGCGGTGGTCCAGGCTGCCGAGGGGGAACTGGTCAAAGTGATAATCCGCTCTGGGGAACTGACCGAGGAGGAGATCGTAGAGGCATGTCAAGTGGCCAAGCAGGCCGGGGCCCATTTCGTGAAGAACTCTACCGGCATGGATGCCCTGAGCGCTACCCCCGAGCATATCTGGCTGATGAGGGAAGCGGTGGGTCCCCATATGGGCGTGAAGGCGGCGGGAGGCATCAGAGATGCCATGACCGTGGTGAGGTTGATCTATGCCGGGGCAAAGGAACCCGAACTGAGAGACCCCCTTCGATTCCGGATCGGCACCAGCAGCCCCTTGAACATCCTAGCCACCCTGAACTGGATAAGGCTCAACCCCCAGGCCTGGGCGGAGGCTAAGGTCATCCCCTGCACCATCTGTCCTCACGGCCAGACGGCCAAACAAAGGAGAGAGGTGCGGGAGATCTACATGAAAAAGTGCCACCTCTGCCCCTATAGGCGATACAGAAAGGACAAGGACTTCTGATGGTAAGAGGCGGATTCCACGGCAAGATCCTGCGGGTCGATCTCAGCCAAGAACGGGTCAACATGGAAAGCCTGGAAGATAACCTGGCCCGAGACTACATAGGGGGGCGCGGGTTAGGAAGCGTGATCCTCTGGTATGAACTTCCGCCCAAGATAGACCCCCTCTCGCCCGGGAACAAGTTGATATTGGCCACTGGCCCCCTGAACGGGACGGGGGCAGCCCTCTCCTCCCGCTATGAGATGGTGACCAAATCACCTCTCACCAACGCTATCTTGAGCACAAATTCCGGTGGCCGCTTCCCCATCGCCCTGAAGAGCACGGGGTTCGATGCCATAATCATAGAAGGCGCATCTCAAGACCCCTGTTACCTATGGGTAGATGACCAGAAGGTGGAATTGAGAGACGCTTCCCCCTTCTGGGGCCTGAACAGCCACGAGACCACCGATAGGCTGCTGGAAGAGACATCGTCCCAAGCAGCGGTTGCCTGCATCGGCCCTGCGGGAGAGAAGGGGGTGCTTTTCGCCTCGGTGATGAACGAAAAGGACCGGGCGGCGGGAAGAGGCGGGGCTGGTTGTGTGATGGGGGCAAAGAAACTGAAGGCGGTCGTAGTCCAAGGAAGCCATAAAACACCCATAGCCGATCCAGAGGGGTTCCAAGAGGCTAGGAAGAACGCCCTCGCCATCTTGAGCGAGGCCCCCATCACCAAGAACGCCCTGAGGGAGTACGGAACTGCCGTTCTCATCAACATCATCAACGAATACGGCGCCCTCCCCGCCCGAAACTTCCAAGAGGGGTACTTCCCGGACGCCGATTCCGTCTCCGGGGAGACGCTCAAGGAACTGCTGTACGAGAGGAGCGTGGCCTGTCCTACTTGCCCGGTGGCCTGCGGTAGAGCCACCAGGACAAAAGATCGCCGCGGCGAAGGGCCGGAGTATGAAACAATCTGGGCCCTGGGCCCTACCTGCGGGGTGAAAGACCTAGAGGTGATCGCTGAGGCCAACTACAACTGCAACGAACTGGGGTTCGATACCATATCCGCCGGAAACACCATCGCCTGTGCCATGGAACTATGGGAGAGAGGGTACCTGGATAAAGCCACTCTAGAGATGATAAGGAGGGAGTTGGGCGAATTACGGTTCGGAAACGGTGAGGCGGTGGTCAAATGCACAGAACTTATCGGTAAAAACGAGGGCTTCGGCAAATACCTAGCCCAGGGCTCTCTCAGACTGGCCTCCCGCTTCGGCCACCCAGAACTCTCCATGAGCATTAAGGGTCTGGAACTTCCAGCCTATGACCCCCGCGGCTTTAGAGCCATGGGCCTGGCCTATGCCACTTCCAACCGAGGCGGTTGTCATCTGCGGGCCTATCTCATCGGCCCTGAGGCTCTAGCCGCTCCCTACGCCGTGGACCGCTTCACCAGCGATGGAAAAGCCGCCCTGGTCAAACTATATCAGGACCTGAGCGCGGCCATCGATTCCATGGGCCTCTGCATCTTCACCATCTTCGCCCTCAACCCCGATCATTACGCCAGCCTCCTCTCCACAGTGACCGGGGAACCCCTAGGAGCAAGAGAACTTTTGAGGATGGGCGAAAGGATCTGGAACTTGGAGCGCCTCTTCAACCTGAGAGAGGGGTTTGCAAAAGAAGACGACCGCTTGCCACCCAGGTTCATCCAGGAGACCTTGCCCCGAGGCCACTCAAAAGGCCAGTTGGTAGATCTTGAACCTATGCTGGAAGAATATTATAGACTCCGGGGTTGGGATAAAGACGGGGTGCCGAGGGAAGAGAAACTGAAAGAGTTGGGGCTAGAACAAGTAGCCGTTGACCGGGATTAGAGCCACGCAGGTCACGGCCGGCACTGGCTTGAAGATGGCATTAGAAGAGGGGCACGCCAGGGCATAGATAAAGGCTAGCGTGCTCTCTTGCTCATCAAACCTTGTTGTCCAGTGAAGATGCAGAGATGAAGGCCAGAGAATCACAGGGCGTGGACCTCCACCTCCATACCAACGTGGAAGGAGGAGAATGGGAACCGGGAAAATTGGTGGAGTGTGTAGCCCAAGAGAGCATCGGAGTCATCGCCGTCACCGACCATAACACTATGGAGAACGTGGAAGCCGTAGCCTCCCTAGCCCATCCCCACGGGATCCTCGTCCTCCCCGGCATCGAACTCGATCTGGCATTTGGGGGGAAATATTGGCATCTGCTTCTCTATGGCAAAAAGCCGCGAAATGGAAACCTCCCTCTCCTCCTAGATCGCATCCATATCTCCAACGAACTCAGCGCCCATCTGGTACATGAGGAGATGCTCCACCGAGGGTACGACCTCCCACCCTTCGAGGTTATTAAGGCCATGCGTCCCACCACCCACGTAGCCGATGTGGCCCAAGCCTTGGCTGATAAGGGATACGCCAAGGACACCCTGGCTGGCTTCGCCATCATAGACGGGATGCGATTAACTTACGAACTAGACCTCCCTTCCAAGATGGTCTCCATGGCTGAAGCCATAAAAGTGGCCCATCAAGATGGGCTTCTGGCTATCCTCGCCCACCCCGGCCGGCCCATAGAGGGGGCCATGGAGATAGCCAGCAAAGAGGAAGTCGAAGAGATGATAGAGATGGGGTTAGACGGGCTGGAGGCCTACTACCCTTCCCACGCCCAGGAGCAGATCGCCTCCTTCCTGAAAGTAGCAAGGGAGCATAACTTGTTCGTCACCTGTGGCTCCGATTCCCATGGGCCCAACCACCGCCTCCCTCACCCCTGGCCTACTGGGCTTTGTAGAAGGTTTCTGGAGCATTGGGAACTCAATACTTGACCTGAAAGGCTCCCTCTGCTAAAATCAATATGTGGACGCCCCCATCGTCTAGTGGACTAGGACACCACCCTTTCAAGGTGGTGACGCGGATTCGAATTCCGCTGGGGGCATAGAGGCCTAATACCCAATTGTGCGTAGAATGAAGTTTGCGTGAGAGGCGGTCGGAGAGCCGCCCTTTGTCTGCTTCTCCCCAAGAAGCCCTCCCAAGGCAAGCCAGATCTTGTTGCCTTTCGAGATGCGCTCTTAGAGTACGGGGAGAGCGAGTCTTTTTCCCCGATGCTGAGAAGCGAGTGTTCGCCATCCCCCACTGTCTATCAAGCGCCTTGTTTCCGCCTCGGCATGTCACATGAAGATCTCCCATCCTTCTCGCTTGTGTCGGTGCTGCCCGCTTGGGCTGGGGGGCGCCGCGATAATGGTGCACGCGTTTGAATCGCCGGGAAGTGCTTCCTACCTACCCTCCATCTGGTACTTGACTGAGCCTGCCTACCTCACGCGCATTCGACCATCTTCAACAGACCGACCACACCAGTGTTGACAACCACGGGACATCGGTATATAATAAGATCAATAGCATTAAAAACCTCAAAACTGTACGCGTCGAGACCCTTCATCGTTCCCAGGGTAAATGTGGGGGGCGACAGGAAGGAGGAATGTAATATGGGGTGGAGATTAACAAGAATATCGCTCCTTATCCTTCTTATTCTGATCTTCCCTGAAACCTTCATCTTTGGTAGCAACACTGTTTCTGGGTGGTTTACCACAGGACAGGATGGTGACATCCTTCTGAGCGGTACAGACTTTAACAACGCAGGCTACCTCAACAGTGAAGGGGATGGGCTTCTCTTCAACCATCCTGGAAATATAGCGTCTGACGGGACGAGGCTGCTCCTGGCAGATACTTGGAATAACAGGGTTCTCATCTGGCGCACAATCCCCGAAAGTAATGCGTCGCCCGAAATGGTCTTGGGGCAGGGTAGTTTGACCACAAACGACCCTGGAACGGGTCTTAATCGTATGAACTGGCCGGTAGGGGTCTCTACTGCTAATGGCAAGGTAGTTGTTGCTGATACACAAAACGACAGGATCCTTATCTGGCATAGTTTCCCGACAGCAAATGGTCAACCCTCTGATCTCTATTTGGATCTCACCCAATATGACCCTGAGATGGGATGGCCCTGGGCCGTTTGGACCAATGGAACCAAACTCATAACCACGAGTACAAGAGGTGCATGCGTACTTATCTGGAACTCCTTCCCCACCACTGACAATCAAGCGGCCGATCTAATCCTAAGAGGTCAAAACCCAGATGATGGTACAAACCGCTTTGGGACGCCAAGGAGCATAGGGAGTGATGGAGAAACTTACCTGGTGATAGGGGACCACAATCCAGAGAACGAATCGGCTGAAGAGGGGAACTTCTTCTGGAATTCGTTCCCTACATTCGGTAATGCTCCTTACGACTTCTTTATGACCGATCCAGTTGAGAGTCAAGTCATGTGGGGTGGCGTGAAGGCGCCTGACGGAAAATTTGTAACCTTGGGAACCCGCGTACATATATGGAATGCGGTTCCAACGGCGGTTACATCTCCAGATCTAAGTGTGGGGAAAACCTATGTGGTGCTTTCAGAGACCGTTTGCGATGAGGATGGATACCCCTTTCAAGACGGTGATGGTTCAGGGGTTGCCATCACACCTTCTGGCAAACTTTTCCTCTCCCTTCCCGGTCGCAACATGGTTGTTGCATACGATTCAATGCCTATATCTGCCAACCAGTGTCCTGACTATGCTATTGGTGCCCCTGACATAGATACCAATACCCTTGAGACCCATTACCTCATCTCAAACCTTCTTCCAGAAACAGATGGAAAAAGTCTCTTTGCCATATCAGAGGGTTGGAACCGCCTCTACGTATGGAGCTCTATACCTACTGAAAGTGGAATTTACCCCGATGTAGTCTACCCTTCCACCCTTTTATCCCTTGGTTATGCCGCAACGGATATCGCCCTTCATGAAGACACCCTTGTGATAGCAGGCGAGAAGGCAGTTGATATATGGACTACCAGCCCTTTTTATCAACGGAATCCTGATACCTCCTTTAGAAATCAGATCGGCCCGGTAACCTTTCAGTTCATAAAAGGTGTCGCCCTCGATGACAACTATCTTTATATCGCAGATGGAGATGCCGGAAAGTTATATGTTTGGAGCGCCTTGCCTGACTCAAACTCCTCTCCCCTTTTCTCCCTTGATTTGCCCGGAGTGTACCGTCTCTCCAGCGATGGGAGTTACCTCGCGGTGGTGATGATGAGTGATCACAAGGTGAGGCTATATAGCGTTGATGGACTCTCTGGGTCATCTTCTCCGGTGGTTGAGATACCGGCAGAAGGTTTCACCTACACACCACTCAATCTGCCCGCTGGTGCCCTTGTTGCTGACAACCATCTTTTCATTGCCGATACGGGAGGTAGCCGGGTTTTAGGATGGGAGTCGATCCAGGATGCGATAAATGGGAGTGACCCTGATGTGGTGCTTGGTCAGCAAAACCTCTTGGACACGACATCCGCTATTGGGGTCAATAGGCTTTTCATGCCTGCCGGACTCGCGTTTCATAGAAACCGGTTGTGGGTAGGAGAGTTCAAATTCTCAAATCGTTTAGTAGGTTTCAAATATCAGCCCGAAGGTCCATTTATCGAATCAAACCCCACCTCTGCCGACTTTGACATGGTTGGAATCGGCTCAGATTCAACGGAGACCTTCGCCATCTCCAGCGCAGGGACAGAAGCCCTCGAGATAGGGACGATAACCCTCGCCGGGACAGATGCCTCTGAGTTCAGCACACAGAATGATAACTGCTCAGGGAAAACCATTGCCCCATCGGGAACCTGCACATTCGATCTGATATTCTCGCCAACATCAGAGGGGGTAAAGAAGGCAACTCTTACCATTCCATCCAATGACCCGGCTATGCCACAGCTGGGTGTGCCTTTGAAAGGGACGGGAGTTGAGTACCATCTCTACCTGCCCCTAATCCTCAAGAACTACTAAGGCTGTCTCACCCTTGGACAAAAGCGATAAGCCTCCTTAAACCCTGGTAACGGGACTTTCTCACATAACTGACTTCCGCTAGAAGGCACCAGCCCTTATTAGGAACTGCTCCGGTCGAAGAGGGATGTCCTCACGGTGAAAGCGGCCTTGGCCATTTGAGTCTACGGTTCTCACCTCTGTGCTCTCGGGATAATCCTGTTGAGCGCCTTTCCGAGGCGGTGATCTTCCCGTTTGCCTAGAGGCGAGGTCTCGCCTCCATCATCGGTTGGCCTATCGCCCATGTCGAGGAAACGAGCCAAGCCATAGAGCGACTCTCTTGGTACCTTATGGCTATTGACTATGGCGAGGAAACAGCGATATTGAATGTGTAATTGACAAATCAAACATCTTATCTATTCTTGTCGCACCGATAATGGCAAACCCATCGAAAGGTGGGGACGCAAAGCCATGGGTCTACCGCCCCAAGGGGCTATGATCGCCAGGCTGCCGAAAGCGAGCGTCCTTATGGCTGCTCTTGCCATGGCCTGGTGAAGCAGCCATTTTTGTCAGCATGAGCAACCAAACGGTGGCACAATCTACTTTATCGTTTCAGACCTTCTTCGTAACTTGCTGGGGCGAACGTGACGCGTAAGCCGTAGAAGAAGGCTTACTGGGAGCCTACATTGGGCTACTTGCTCGTGAATATCTATGTCATTTGAGAAAGCGATGTGTGCTCGGTTGAAACCGCCCGGGTTGTGTAATATCCTCAGCCCGTTGATTCCTGGCCTTGCGACGTTGCTCGTGCTTTTGGTCGGCGCTGTCATCTCATTGCTGGGCCTCGACCCTTTAGAGGCGTACGCCGTTCTGGTCGAATCTGGCGTGGGTGACGCCTCGGTGGTCTCCTGTTTGGGCGACAGCATCACCAACGGCTATCCCTATGCAGGAACGGAGAACACCTATCCGGCCCGGCTGCTGGTGATGCTCGAGGCGGCCTACGGCCCCGGCAGTTTCCATGTCATCAACCATGGGGTCGATGGGTATCGAGCCGACCAGGTCCTGGCCAACCTCCAGGAGTTGAATTGGATGGCGGGAGATCCCGACTTTGTCTTGCTAATGGTTGGGGGCAACGATTTAGCCCAGGAGATCCTGCCAGACCTATCCAATCTCGTTGAAGTCATCGACCAGACCGTGGCTGAAGTGCAAGCCATCGTCGATCTGGTAACCGCCCACACCAACGCGGATGGCTCTCACCCGCAGATCATCGTTTCGGCTTTCCCCCCGAATCGTATCTCTGGTTCTTGGGGCTCGGCGGTGGTGGCGCTTTATAACAGCAGTCTGGAGAACAACTTAACCAGGTTGGACCTGTGGATTACAGATAACTGGGACGATCTCTACGATCCGGCCACCGGCCAGGCGCAGGCATCGCTCATGTATGACGCCGTTCATCCCAATGCAGAAGGGTACGCTTTGATAGCCGAGAACTGGTTCGAAGCGATTAACTCCCTTCTCCCCGCCCCTAACTACCATCATCACTTCCTGCCCCTCATCCTTAAGAACTATTGAGGCTCTGTCTCGCCCCGGACGAAAGCGCTGAGCCCCTTCGCCCCGCAGTAAAGGGGCTTTTGCTATTTAGGTCCACCCCCTCCGAGTGACGATGGAAGGGTTTCCGCCGCGGTGATGCCCCGGCGCAAAGTCGCGGTCATCCTGAAGGGGATGTCGCATCCGGGAGAAGAGGAGTTGCGCCTATGGTTTGCCTGTCCTATACTTAGGTGAAATGCGGCCCGATCTTGTCCAAAGGTTTCTCCCCTGTTATACTGGGCAAAAAGGTAGAAAGGAACTGCGATGGGCTTCTTCGGAAAGAAAAAAATTCCTCCCGACCAAGATGCTATCTGGCTCTATGTCCAATGTGATAACTGCGGGGAGAAACTCCGCATCCGGGTGGACCGGCGCTATGACCTTGAGCCCGACCCCGAAGGGGGATACTTCCTAAGGAAGGAGATGATGGATGGCCGATGCTTCCGTCTCATGTACGGCGAGATCCACCTCGACCACCACTACAACATCCTCTCCCAGGAGTTATCGGGCGGCCACTTCATAACCAAAGAGGAGTTTGAAGAAGGTTAGACGCTTTGAGGGTTGTGCTCTTCTCCCTGGCCATTGGCTTCGTTCCACCGTCCAGCGATAACTGAAGGAGCGAAAAAGGTGAGGACTCTAACCATAGGCGGATTGACTCTGGCTAATCTGGCTTTCACCGTGGTCAGCAATAGTGGCCTTAAGTTGTCGGCTGCCAGCCACGGATGGCAAGGTTTTCTTTGGTGGCAGATCGTGGGCAACCTTTCCGGCTTTTTAGGCGTATTGGCCTTCACCTTCCTTTTGCGCTTTATCTCCCTCCACTTGGCTTACGCCCTCACCGCCGGTCTGGGCTTTCTCTGTGTACAGATCGTCGCTGCTCGGTTCATATTCCAAGAACCTATATCTATGATCCAGTGGCTAGGGACGGTCTTCACCGCAGCAGGGATCGTCATCATCTCTTGGGGGAAATAGGAGCCTAAATTGGCCAGACTGGGCGCTATCGCCAGGTCAGTGATCAGCCGATTCGACTGGTTTTTACGCCGCTTATACGGTATCCGTGAGTTCACGCCAGAAGACAACTGCATCGTCAGGATCGCCTTCCGCAAGAGCAACAGGGAATTGACCCTCTCCGACGAGACGAGGATCCTCAAAGGGGAAACGATAGGTGAACTCCACTTCTGGAATGAACGCATCCCCCCTATGCCCAAGGATGGCCCCGACCTAGCCTGGGGGCTGCAATTCCACCGCTTAATGAGAAGATCCCTCGTGGAATTGGTTAAGTATATGGAGAGCGCGCCAGAATGGAAAGGGGTTAGAGCCTTTAGGGGGGAAACGGCTGTCGATGCCCAGGAAGGGCTCAAACAAGCGACTGAATTGATTGGACGGCTGGGCTTTGATCTCTACCCTTTAGGCCGCTCTGTCAGTCGCCTAAAGCCCTTCTTGGAGTTTTGGGAGAATATCTACCTTTGGGGCCTCATCTGGACCTTCAACCCCGCTAGTCTCAAAGGGAAGAGGCTTATTTACCTACAAAGGTGTCAAATCTGGATCTCGCGCCGAAGGTTACTCGAAAGGTACAAGCGCCGCTAACTCTCCCCTACGCTAAGCAGGAGGGATTCGCAAACATGGGGTGGAGAGTTCTTCCACCCATTCTCCTCGAAAGCCTTATCTACCTTTCTGCGTAGGCAGTTTGGGGATCAGCCAAGAGAGGAAGGCGTCATCACTACGGGTCTGCATGAAAACCTTGCCCGGCCCGGTCAAATCCACCACTAACCCCTCTCCACTGAAGAGGGTGGATTTCACCCCTCCCACCGCCTTCACCTTGAACCCCATCCCTTCGGAGAAGGCCACCAGATGGCCGGTGTCCACGGTGTAGACCTGGCCGGCCGCCAAATCCTTCTCGTGGATGGCCCCGTAACTGCCGAGGATCAACTTGCCGGTACCTGAGGCCCTCAGCATGATTAGACCTTCCCGGGCGAAAAAGGTCTGGGCTCCCGTCCACTTGGTATCGATCTCGATCGCCTCGGAAGAGGCGACATAGGAACCCGACTGGACTATCAAGGTCTCATCCTTTAGGTCCAAAACCATCATGTCCCCAGGCAGGACTGGGGCCAGGGTGATCTCGCCGCCCTGAGCCGGGGCCCGATAGTCGTTGAGAAAGAAGCTCTCTCCGCCCAGCATGGAACGCTTGAGGGAGGCCAGTACGCCCCCTGCCATCTTGGTCTCCAGGGTCATCCCAGGCGACATGGAAACCATAGCCCCCGCTTCCACGCGAATCACCTCGTTAGGCCCTAGTTTGACCACGGTCAAAGAGTAAGATGGACGATACAGGATTTCGGTTTGCATCCCTCTACCTCCTATAGTTTTTCCATCGTTCAGGGCTAACCATCGTTAAGCACGAGCCATATATCTAAATAAGCCACCCTTTATGGCCTATCTCGCCCCAGGTATATAGCCCCGATATACCTCTCTGGGCTCCTGAATGGTGATGAAGGCCTCCCCATCAACTTCACAGCCAAGGGAGGTAATGAGGGGGACATCTTTTCTTTTGGCTACCACATCTATTATCCCCACCCTACCTGCCCGGCCTTCCCCCAGCATCTCCGTTACTCCATACCCCCTTTCCCGCAGAGCCAGGGCGATTCTTTTGCCTTTTTGCAGGGAAACGATGCGCACCACCACGTAGCCTAGAGCCAGCCTATTCTCTAAGATCATCCCCACCCAGGTCCCAGCAGCAAAGCCAACACAATAGGCAAAGAGGTTCAAAAGGTTGCCCAAATCTTGTACCACCTTGCCCACAGCCACCACGAAGAACAAAGCCTCCAAGAGGCCGATCAAGGTAGCCAAAATCCTCTCCCCTCGCACGATTAGGAGCGTTCTAACGGTACCTACGGCAACGTTAGCCAACCTAAGCAGAAAGATTAAAAGCGCCCACCATACCACGTCCATCTACTGCTCCCAAGACGTTTCCTGACAGTGAAGTTGCCAGGTGGAGAAGCCCTCCAATTAACACCTCAACCCCGCCTATAGGTGGCTAGGAAGCGAGCCAGGGAACGATCGTAGGTCCGTTCTACCTCCGGGGGGAAGAGACAACCAGGCAACTCCCTGTCATTCCAGTGATAGGTGATACAATCGCAACAAAGCCCCTTGCGACTGCAAGGCTCGTAGGTGCAGGTGCACTTGGTCAAGTTCGTCTCCTTCTTGCACTCGGCCATCTTTCCTCCTATAGGTCGCCAATCTCTAGAGTTTTTGGGCTCTTATCTCCCAGTGAACGCCCGTCACAGGTAGCCCTGATGATCCACTTACGTACCCCTCTTTTTTCTCCTTGAGGCCCAGGATCTCGAACCCCTCTAGGAGGTCTTCCACCTCTTCTTGGGTGAAGAAATGGTGGACCATCCCGGCCTCAATCCCACTATCACAGATATAAGTCCCCGGCTCTATCTTCTTCCCTTTCCCTTCTTTATAGTCCCCCTTCCCGCTCAAGTTAGCGAAAAACAACCCTCCCCTCTTGAGCGTCCTTCTTATCTCCCCTACTGCCTTTCCTACGTTCTCTAATGTATTGTGGTGCAAGACATAGACGCTCAAGACGGCGTCAAAGAACTCATCGGGAAAGAGCACTTCGGTCATGTCGCAGCGGCGAAGTGTGGCTTTCAGCCCCTCCTTCTCCAGCCGTTCCCGAGAGATGGTCAACCCGGCTGGCGAGCGGTCGCTGCCATAGACTTCGAACCCCTGCTTGGCCAGGTAGAGCAGATGCCGCCCTCCTCCACACCCTACATCCAAGACCCTTCTCATCCCTTGGCTTCGCATCTCCTCGGCCAAGGCGACCGCCAACTCATCGGGCTCCCGATAACTAAACCATACCTCCTCGGCAGGGGTTAAACCTTCGCTGAACACCTACTAAGCCCTCAGGATAGTAAATGGCAGCCCTTCCCGCGGGGCTTCTTTAGGGCAAAACCAGTTTCCACGGCTGGACTGCCTCTCTACCTTTATTTCTCCAGCATCTTCAAAAGTTCTTCATACTGCTGGTCAGAGATGGTGAAGCCATGTTTGGGCTCCGGGAATAGCCCCTCTCGTACCTCCTCTGCGTAACGCTTGAGACCTTGGACTATCGTCTCCCCCACGTCGGCATACTGCTTGGCGAACTTGGGGGTGAAGGCCGGATAGAGCCCAAACATATCGTGGAAGATCAGAAGTTGCCCGTCGCAATCTGGCCCTGCTCCGATGCTGATGATCGGTATTTCCGCCCCCATGGTAATTAACTTGCTCACCTTGCTTGGAACACATTCCAATAAGACGGCAAAAGCGCCTGCCTCTTCTAAAACTTTGGCGTCATCGATGATCCTTTTGGCCATCACGGCATCCTTTCCCTGGACTTTGAACCCTCCCAACATGGACATACTTTGGGGGGTGAGCCCCAGGTGGCCCATCACCGGGATTCCAGCCTTAACTATAGCCTCCACCTTATCGGCCATAGTTATCCCCCCCTCTAGTTTGACGCCATCGCACCCGCCCTCGCTCATAAAACGACCGGCGTTCTGCACCGCGATCTCGATGGAGGGCTGATAGGACATGTAAGGCATATCCCCCAGGACAAAGGGGCTCTTGCAACCCCTGGTCACCGCTTGGCTGTGGGAGATCAACTCCGCCATGGTAGCCGGGAGAGTGGTGGAGTACCCCAATACGGTCATAGCCATCGAGTCGCCCACCAAAACGATGTCGATGCCCGCTCTCTCAGCCCACACGCCTGTAGGGTAATCGTAAGCGGTGATCATGGTTATCTTCTGCCCACTTTTCTTCATTTCCAAAAGTTGTGGTAAGGTGACCTTAGTTCTCTCGCTCATCTATTTTTCTCCCTCTCTAAGGCTTTGGAGTGCTAGATCTCCGGCTTCCCTGGTACAAACCTCTATGGGCCGACATTGCCATAGAGCGTTCGATGGCATCCGCTTGTTAGGTGGCATCGCTTAATCCTGGCTTACTTTTTCGCCAGTGGTACGCCTAGTCCCTAACCTCCACAGGCCCCAGCACCCCTATTTTCGCCTCGGGAGGGGCTGTGAAGCACACCAGGTAGATGGGGCCCTCGGTCACGTCCGCGACCAGTGTGGAGCGGCCACCCGGAGACGCGACACCAAAAATGATGAGTTCAGCCCATGGCGGCTTGTCAACGGACGGCCACACATCAAGGTCTTCAAAGGTCTTGCCCTCCTCCAGCCTTACGATGGCCAGCCCGAAATTCTTCTGACTCTGATTGTCGATATTCGCGATGAGCTGGCCCACTGAGACGGTCTCCGGACCATCGTAGGTGCACCCACTCCCATCGAATGTGATGGTCATGTCCGCAGCACGCCTGGTGATCGTCACGTCTACGCCACCGTTGAGCGTGCTCAGGAATTTCTCCTCGAAGCGCAGTGCATCTGCCGAAACGGCCACGCGGACCTCCGCGCCATCGTCGGTCACGACGGTGTGACCGCTCTCCTCCGCGCCCTCTTCGACGACGGTAAATCTTCTTGTCTCGAAAGTCGCGAGGCTTTCATCCGTCAAGATTGCGGCCGCCAGTGGGTCCCAGAAGTACATCCCCCCTTGATAGATGGAGGGCTTCGCTGTCAGCAGGTCGTAGAGGGCCGTAGCTTCCGGGGTAGCGTGGTTGTCCTTGAGGGCTTCGTAGAAAAAGATGGTGATTGGCACCTGGTTTGTAGCATCGAGTGGTACTAAGGTGATGGGTGCCCCCGACTCGAGAACCAGATTGGCTGCATGTGGATCAATCCAGATATTCCACTCGGCCACGTAATTGGTCTGGATAAGACTTACCTGGATAATGCTGCCCAGTACGTCGATGGCACCTCCCATAATGTAAATCATCTCCAGGTTGTCGACCAACGCGGGCCTTTGCTGCAATGCTTCGGCCACGTTCGTCAGCGGGCCAAGCGTCAGCAACACGACCTTCTGAGGTGAAGACTCAATGGTCGAGATGAGCAACTCGACAGCGGTCTGGTCGGATACGGTGCCTCCCTCGGGCAACGAAAGTGCCTGGAAACTATTCTCGTCTACGCGCCACATCAATGGGAAGGCGTTGCTGCCCTGCAACGGCTCTTCTCGACCGCAGGCTACGGGTATGTCATCGGCACCAGCCAGAGCCACCAGGCCGAGGGCATATCGGGTTCCAGCATCACAATAAGCGAGACCAGTCCCGGCCACGGTAATGGCCTCAACGTTCAGGTCGGATCTCTGAAGCAGGTAGAGGATGGCCATAACGTCGTCCGCTCCCATATCTGTATCGATAACAACACTCGTACCCGCTGCCGCGCCAGGCGGTGTAGGGGTAGCAGCACCAATGCCGCACCCAACCAAGAACAACAGGACCAACACCAGGCCAATCATCTTCGGTAGCGACTGCTGGTAGCTCATCTTCTCCTCCCTTCCTCGCGGGGGCCGATGCCTCAAAACTCCAAATAAGCAAAGAGGCTAATCGCTACTGATTAACCCCCACCTTCAGGGCTTGGGGATAGCCAAATCGGCAGGCCCCACGCCAGACATGGTCGCCTCAGGAAAGTTCTCCTCTATTATCTCGTGGATGATCTGAGCGTATTTCACCTTCTCCCGCCCCCAATCGGCCAACATCTGGGGGCTGACCCAAGGCTTATAGAGAGCCGCCCCCGTGGCGGCACAGGCAGGGCCCGGCTCTATCTTGAAATAACAAGGGGCACAGACCCTGGCCATATCTGGCGCCTCGTAGAAGCGCATATAGCCGCCGAAGGACTCGGTAAGGAGGATATGCAAATCCAGCGGTATATCGACCGCCTGGCGGATGGAGGCAAACTGGGGCAAAGTCAAATCGGCCACCGGATTGAAGGTGCCCGCCCCCAACATCTCCAAAACCTTGCCCCCCGCCGCACTGGCGTGGCCGGCGTAGATGGAGACCTTGAAGATCACATCTTTGGGGATGTCGCCCCTCTTCCTCAACTCATTGAGAAGCCAGAGAAGCCCCTCATCGATGACCAGAAAGCCTCGAAAACCGAGATCTATGCAACGCATGATATCGGTGATCACCTGGCGAAGGGCGTCCGAGCCCCGGAAACGCAGACCCGATATGATCCCTTCCGGGGTATATGGTTGGCGACCGATATCCCATGCTGCCCGCGGGCCTGGGGTCAAGATCACCTCCATCTGGGCCTCAGCCGCCATCTGGGCGAAACCCCTCAACTCCACCTTATCCAAGAGGGTGGCTCCCATGACCACGGAGATCAGCCTATGGATGGGCATCTTCCGCTTATGCGACTCATCTATCACCGCTTCCAGCACCTGGGGCCGCTCTACCCCCGAGATCTCCATCCGATACCAAGCCCCATCGGGGAACCGCTTACGACTGGTGGGCAAATCATAAGCATCCCGCCCGGGGATGCCTACTTGCTCCATCGCCCTTCCCACATCCTCCATCCTCATCGATGAACCTCCCATTTGATTTTTGAAAATTGTAGCATCGCCCCCTTGGTATGTCAAGGAATGAGGCGTGGATGCCTTGCGTCAACGGGGGCAGGAGGTAAATAATAAAAGGCCACCATCTGGTCACCTCCTTAGAGCGACTTTGAGCGCCTTCTAGTTCGAGATCCAAGGCTACTAAAACCCAGTCTATCTCTTCAAACTGACCGCCACCCCAGGGCCCAGGGGCAAGATCACCGATTCCAGATCTCGACGCGCGAAAATCATCTCGTTATAGCGATGGACCGGTTCTGCCCATTCTTCCCCTGCCTCCAAAACTGGGAAGAGGGCGTTGTCCGCCACCAGCAACCCACCCTTCCGCAAAAGGCGCAGACAGTCATTTAAGAGCCTAGGATACAGGCTCTTCTCCGCATCCTGGAAGATGAGATCAAAGGGGTCGGTCAGCCGGGGCACTATCCTTTCCGCATCGCCGATAAGGATGGTAACCGCCTCGATAAGGCCCGCCCGCTCGATATTCTCCCGTGCCTCCTCCGCCAGCCGCTCGCTTATCTCCACCGTGATCACCTGGCCTCCATGGTGCTGTGCGGCCCTAGCCAGCCAGATGGTCGAATAGCCGATGCCAGTCCCGATCTCCAGTATCCGCTCCGCTCTTATCGTTGCCACCAGGAAAGCGAGCAACCTGGCCGTGGCCAAAGGTATGATGGGGATCTCCCCCCGGGCTCGCTCCTCCATCTCCAAAAGCAGGCTATCGCTCGTTTGGCCGAACCCCCGTAGGTATTCTTCGAACTGAGCGTCAAACTCCATTTACTAGACCTCCCCGTAGACCTCTCTACGCAGCCGACATATACTCTCCGGGCTAGGGCTCAAGTACAAGTCAGCACCCAGATAGAGAGAAGGCATCACCCGCTCCAAATTCAGTACCCCCTCCTGGGTGAACGTCTCCTCTAACAGATGGACCATCAAGATCTGACCCACGAACCAGGTGTGATCACCGAAGGTATAGTGGCTCACCAGTTTACACTCATAAGCGGCATATGCTTCTGCGAGGATGGGAGCCAAGGTCAAAACCGGCTTCTCCTCGGCAATACTAAAGACTCTGAACTTGTCCACTTCCTTTCCCGTGCTTCCCCCTACGGCGGCGATTATCCCCGCTCTATCGAAAGGCAGAAAATTTACTCCGAACTCTCCCGCCTCCAAGATGAGATCGTGGGTGAACCTCTTGGGGGAGATAGCCACCCCATAGAGGGGTGGCTTGCGGGAGAGGGAGGAGTGCCAAGCCGCGGCCATAGCGTTAGCCTTTTCCCCAAAACGTGCGGTCACCACCGCTGCCACTGCCGGATAATGGTGATAGAACTTGCCAACCCCTTCGACGCAGACCTTTTCCACGGAATACCTCCTCTAGAACCCTGTTCTCTCTTTCGTAGCGTCGCCCTTTAGGGCGACGGTCTTCCCGTCGGGCTAAAGCCCGACGCTACGCGCTAGAACCTAGTTCTCTCTCTGTAGGCTTCCCATTCCTTGCCGAAACGACGGGCCAGGGCTCTCTCCTCCAATCGGGCCCGATAAATGACGCTTGGTAGGGCAAGTAGCAGGGTCACCAGGATGCCAAGAGGGCTACCCAACATGAGATTGATCCCTAGAGCGATGATCATGAAACTCAGATAGAGAGGGTGTCTACACCAGCGATACGGCCCTTTTGTGACCAGGTGGGCAAGGTTCGGCTCCACTTCCCCCAAAAAGCCTCTGCGTAGGTAGCATGTAACGTAGGCCATAAGCAAGCCACCCAATAGAAAGACAACCTGCCCGAGTGCCCTCGTCCCTTTAAATTCAGTAGGGTCCAAAAAGCACACCAGCAGGTTCAAAAGAAAGGCCAAGACCATGAGCAAAGGGGCAAGCCTACCTAACCTCATCGCGGTAGCCGTTTAGCCCAAACCCAGCCTCTTCCTTGCCGCCTCGGAGATCATGGTGGGGTTCCAAGGCGGCTCCCAGACTATTTTGACCTCCGCCTCCTCCACCCCCTCTATCTCCAGCAACCTCTTCCGTGTCTGCTCGGCTATATAGGCATGCATGGGACAACCCCGAGCGGTCATGGTCATATCCACCTCTACCTTGCCGCCCTCTATATTCACCTTATAGATGAGCCCCAAATCCACCACGTTCACGGGGATCTCGGGATCGTAAACCCCTCGCAACGCCTCCATGACCTTCTCTTGGGTTACCATAGCAACCTCCAGATAATTAGCACTACGCAAAGCGCTCTTCGCTTCGCCGTCGAAAATATAGTCGCAGGGGCGTCCCCTCGAAGCCAAAAGCCTCCCGCAATCGCTTCTCCAGGTACCTCTGATAGGAGAAGTGGACCAACTGCGGCTCGTTGACGAAGAAGATGAAGGTGGGGGGATCCACCTCCGCCTGAGTCGCATAGTAGAGCCTCAGCCTCTTCCCCCCCTTCGAGGGAGCGGAATGGCTAGTCACCGCCTCCCGCAGCAACCTGTTCAGGTCGCCGGTGGGGATCCTACGAAGCCTCTCTTGGTAGACCCTAAGCGCTGTCTCCAGAACCGTGCCCACCCTTCGGCCCGTCAGTGCGGATACGAAAAGAAGAGGAGCGTAGGGGATGAACCTAAAGGCTTGACGAACTCCCTTTGCGTACTCGGATATGTCGGCTTCTTTCATCAGGTCCCACTTGTTGACCACGAGAACGATGCCCCTTGCCTCCTCCATGGCGTAGCCGGCGATATGGGTATCCTGGGCCGTTACCCCCTCGGGAGCATCGAGGAGCAAAACCACCACATGGGCCCTCTGTATAGCCCGCAAGGCTCGCAATACGCTATAATGCTCCACCCCCCTCTCCACTCGCCCTCGACGCCGGATCCCCGCTGTGTCTATCAGGGTCACCAGTTGACTATCCCAACTCATCTGGGTATCGATAGCATCCCTCGTGGTGCCCGGGCTTTCGTTCACTATGGCCCGCTCCCAGCCCAAAAGGGCGTTCAGGAGAGAGGACTTGCCCACATTGGGACGCCCCACGATGGCTACCCTCGCCCCTTCCGCCTCCTCGACCTCTTCCCTAGGAGGAAAGGAGGCCACCAAGGCATCCAAAAGATCTCCCGTTCCCGTACCGTGGAGAGCAGAGATAGGATACACCTCTCCCAAGCCCAGGCTATAGAACTCCATAGCCGCCAGCCTTCGAGCCTCGTTATCCGCTTTGTTGACCACCAAGAAGAGCGGCTTCTGGGAAAGCCTCAATAGCCCCGCGATCTCCTCATCCCCGGCGGTGAGCCCTTCCGTCACATCCACCAGAAAGAGGATGGCCTCCGCCTCGGCCATGGCCAGCTCCACCTGCCTCCTCACCTGCATCGTCAGCTCATCCTCACTCCAAAGGACGAGCCCTCCCGTATCGATGAGGGTAAAGGTCACTCCTCCCCACTCAGCGTCGGCGTAGAGGCGGTCGCGGGTGGTCCCTGGCAGATCCTCCACTATAGCCCGCGGCTCCTCCACCAAGCGGTTGAAGAGGGTCGATTTCCCTACATTCGGCCGCCCTACTATGGCCACTAGGGGCTTCATAACTCCCTTATCACCACCTCCAACTGATCGGGGACGATACTCTGCACCTCCAAGGAATCTGGCTTGACTATCTGAGGTGAGATCTTATATGTCCCCGGCCCTAAATCGAGAAGATCCAGGAGTACTTGCACATCTTCGGCCTTGAGAGCCGACAGATCGGCCAGAGGGCCAGCAAGGATAACCTCTACCGTCTCCGGCGACACAACGGCCGCTAACCCGGGAGCCAGCCCCTGGAGAGTCGGCGAGACCCGGATCGTCTGGCCTCCCAAGACGGGGGAGACGGAGATGCGAACCAGGACCCTAGCCACGCCTAGAAGGGAGATGTCCTCCGGGAGAACCAGTGCCACGGAACGGGTTAGGTTGGCGTTGGCACCCTCCACATCCACGGGCTCCGTTTCCACAAACCCCAAGAGTTCGCTCACCCGTTGAGGGTCCCCATAGACGGTTACCGTAGAGGGATCCACCCTGATATCGCTAATCCAATAGCCAGAGGCCACCGTTCCCTGAGGAATCACCTTCACCGATAGATCCCGGTAGCCCGACTCCTGCTCTATGGGCAACTGCACCATCACCTGAGAGGGGCTGATCTCCACCCCAGAAACGGTACCCCCTATCTTGTTCCGGGGCCGCGGCTCAAAGGCCTTCTCGATGGTGGCTTTCTCCCCCCGAAGTTGTAGATCGATCACCACCGCCTCCACCTGATCTACCAAACTCTGAGGCCCGCTCACCCTCACCTGTAAAGGGGTGACCACTGGTACCCCATATTTGTACCCCACCGGTATATCTCCCAAAACGTTCACCGCTACCCTAAACCACCTCTGAGCCAACTTATCTAAAGTGATAGATACTACCTCAGGCGTCTTTTCTATCACCCGTACCGTCTCAGGATGGTGAACTTCAACTGGCACCACCTCATGGGTTCCTACTCCCAAATCGGCTAGGTCGATGTATGCTTGAAAGTCATCTGCTTCCAGATTGCCCCACGCTTTCTGGGGGGCTCGAATCAGAAGGTTCACTTCTTCTTCGAAACCTCCCAAGATCAATAGATCCTCCCCTTTATTGACCACCTCGATGGGGATCGCCTGGGGAAAGCGATCCTGAACTATAGGGTTTTGCTCCCTCATGGCTACTACCCAGATGGTGAGGGCCAAAATGAGGGCTACGAGCGCCGAACTCACGTCGGTGAGGAGAGAACGCCTCATCTCTCCTCACTCCCCTGCCGAGAGAACCAACGGGGCTTCTCCGTCGGCTGGAGCCTGTAGAAGGCCTGCAGAACCTTCCGCAGGCGCGCGTCATCTAGATGACGGATCATCCTCCCGTGCCGTACCAGGGATATGATCCCCGTCTCCTCCGAGACCACAATAGCCAAGGCGTCGCTCTGCTCCGTGACCCCCACCGCCGCCCGGTGGCGCAGCCCTAACCCCCGCTCCACCCTCATGCTCTCGCTAAGGGGGAGGACACAGGCCGCGGCCAACACCCGGTCTTCCCGAATTATCACCGCCCCATCGTGAAGGACGGTATTGGGCTCAAAGATGGTAAGGAGCAACTCCATCGATAGCTCGGCGTTCATCTCCACCCCGCTCTCCACATACTCCTGCAAGCCGGTTTCCCGTTCCAAGACCATCAGGGCTCCATGACGCCGCTCCGCAAGGGTCCGTGCTGCCTGCGAAACGCAGCGGGTAACCTTCATCATCGTCCTCTCCGGCGATGCCCGGTTGATTAGACCCCCTCCCCGCCCCAGCCGCTCCAGAGCCCGACGCAACTCGGGCTGAAAGATCACCGGGACGGCAACCAGAAGGGCAGGCAGGGTGTTCCTTAGAAGCCAATTGAAAGCGGTCAAAGATAAGAGGTTGCTAGCCAGGACCACGGCTACGATGAGAAAGACGATGCCTCTGCTCAGTTGGATAGCCCTTGTGCCCCGCATCATAAAGAGTATGCCGTAGAATATGAGGGCCACCAAAAGTATATCGACTATACTACGTAGATCTATCTGGGAAAATATCCATATGATGTCAGACATGCCACCTCCTCGTGGCTACGAGCCGCCTAATCCCTCCAAGAGTTGACGATAAGCCTCTACATCTTTGGGCCCCAGAGAGATGATACGCTGGATGGTTTCCCGAGCCTCCTCCTCCAGGCCAGCCTCCAATTGCAACTCCCCCAGGGCATCCAACTCTGCGATCGCTTCCTCCCTCATCCCTACCGAGAGGTAGGCCTCAACTAGCCGCTGCCGAAGCCCCGTATCCTGAGCCCTCTCTCTTATCATATCCTTAAGGATCGGTATAGCCTTCTCTTCTCGCTCCCGGACGAAGGAGTCGATCTCCTCCAAAGCCTCATCCCGCCGCCCCAGCCTGAAATAGAGATCCACCAACGCTCGCCACGCCTCTTCGTCCTCGGGGGCCAGCCGCCTTAACTCCTCATAGTCAACCAGGGCCTTCCCCCAACTGGCTCGCTGCATCTGAAGATCAGCCCTCCTCCGTAGGAGGCGAACCTTCCACTCCTGAGGAGAACCGCTCTGAGAAGCCAGGTTGAACGCTGCCCCGTAGGTCTCAACCGCCTCCTCGGGTCGGGCCAATCGATAGTAAGCCTCAGCCAAAGCCAGATACTCCTCCAGGGCCCTATCGATCTCCCCCAAGCCGATCAAGAGTTCGACCAGTGGCTTACGTATCTTCACACCCATTGGCGACCAGGCCGTGGCCATCCTGTAGACGGTTATGGCTCTCCTAGGGACCCCCCGCATAGCATAAGCCCTTCCCACCGCCGTGTATTTCTCTACCGCTTCGTCTATCTTCCCCTGGCGCAAGAAGATCTCCCCCAAATAGAGATGCAGGGGTAGATAGTCAGGCGCCCTCTCCAAGAGGCGGTACCATTCCTCTACCGCCGTCAGAGGGATCCCCTGCTTCCAGTAGCCATCAACAAGGGCCATGCCTGCCAGTAACCCCTCGAACTCTGGATGCTCTAAGAGCTCAGCCAGGCTGATGATAAGCCCCCGGGGGCTTATCTTCTCCACCCTCTCTCGGAGAGAGGCGACCTTTCCCTCCCAGCCTTCGCTTTCAAAGAAGTCAACAAGACGGCGGGCCAAAAAACGAGCCCTTTTCTCATCCTCATAGAGGATCTCTTCATAGGCTTGAGTTAGATCCTCCTTCCCCCTCGCTGTCACTAGATCTACCATCTTCAGGGCTTCCAAGAGGTGCATAAGGGCCTTGCGGCCCTCTCCCTTTCCAAGATAGCATCTTCCCAAGAGGAACCGGCCAGCCAACTCGTATTCTGTCCCCACTAGATCCTCAAATAGGGAGGGGAGTCGGTCACACTCTCCCCTCTCCGCATAGAGCAAGGAGAGGTTAAAGAGAACCTCCCTCCTCTTCACCCCCTCCTTTAGAAGTAACTCATACTCCTCGATCGCCTCCCCCACCATCCTCTGGTCTTCGAGATCCATCGCCCTCCCGATGGCCACCATTCCTGGCTGGCCTTTATCTCGCGTTTCCCCTAGGATAGACCCCGCCAAGCGTGCCCTGGCCTCCCGGGCAGCGATGGCCGCTGGGCTATGCCCCTCCCTCGAAGGCACCCCCGTGAGGGCTCGAAGCAACTCCCGCGCTTCTACGTTCCCTTCGTCCAGGGTCAAGGCTCGACGACAATGCTCCGCCGCTTTTTCCCTCTCCCCTTTGGCTCGGGCCAGACGGGCCAGATCCAAATACTCCTGGGCCGCATCCTCCGGAGCCTCGAAAATGTGCGCTTCGGCCAGTTCCTCAAGGGCTCTCTCACTCTCGGGCCTAGAGCGAGCCACCTCCTGCCAGGCCTCTAACGCCTGATCCGTGGCTCCTTTCTCCTCACAGAGGAGGGCCAAACCCTCCCAAGCCCCCGCCGCCTCGGTGACTCGTCCCAGATGGTCACATATCTCCGCTATCCTCCGCCGCGCGGCTAGATCGTCCGGCCGAAGTCTCCCTACGATGCGATACTCCCCTAACGCTTCCCTCAGCCTTCCTGCCTCCAGGAGGGCGAGGCCTAGGCTGCTGTGAGCCACCGGCTCCTCCGGGAACTCATGAACGGCTCTCCGGTACTCCTCTATCGCCTTATCCCACTCCCCAGCCCAGGCGTAGTTATGTCCTCGCCTCATCGCCTCTTCGAAGAGGGAGCGATTACCCATCTACGAACCTCCCAAAAGCAAGAGAAGTATAGCCTTCTGGAGATGCAACCTATTCTCCGCTTGAGTGTAGACAATGGAGTAGGGTCCATCTATCACCTCACCGGTTATCTCTTCACCCCTGTGGGCGGGCAAGCAATGCATCACCAGGGGGTTCCTTCCGGCCTTGGCTACTAACTGAGCGTTCACCTGATAAGGCGGAAAAGCCTTCAATCGCTCTTCCCTCTCCTCCTCCTGCCCCATGCTAGTCCAGACATCGGTATAGATTATATCCGCCCCTCGGACCGCCTCCTGGGGATCGTGAGTCAACACCACCTGGCTGCCCATCCTCTGGGCGAACCCTTTGGCCTTGGCCACCACCTCCTCCTGTGGCTCATGACCCGGTGGCGTGGCCACCCAGATGTCCATCCCCACCAGGCTGGCCCCGAAGAGGAGGGAATGGGCCACGTTGTTGCCATCCCCAACGTAGGCTAGGCGCAAGCCACGTAAGGTGCCCTGCTCCTCCCTGATGGTGAAGAGATCGCTTAAAGCCTGACAAGGATGGCTGAAATCGGAGAGGCCGTTTATGACCGGCACTGAGGCCTGAGCGGCCAGTTCCTCCACATCACTATGGGCGAAGACCCGAGCCATGATGCCGTCCACATACCTACTTAACACCCGGGCCACATCAGCCACCGACTCCCTCTCCCCCAACTTGATCTCCTGGGGCGAGAGGTAGAGAGCCCCACCCCCTAGATGGCTCATCGCCACTTCAAAGGAGACGCGGGTGCGAAGGGATGGCTTCTGAAAGATCATGCCCAATGTCTTACCGGCGAGAAGAGGTCTATTCCCTCCCCTTCTCCACTCCTCCTTCAACTCAGCCGCCAGGTCTAAGATCTCGTAGATCTCTTCTGGGGAAAGTTCCGCCAACGAGATGAAATCCTCCATTTCCCCTCCCACAAAGAGAACACCCCTGCCCTACATAGGGTTCGCCTCTATTATAACACAATCCCCTTCACTAGTCCTCCCCAGAGCCTTCTCGGATCAGGCCATTTCGGTGAGTATCACGTCTCCCGGCTCAAGGGTATCACCGCGGAGATATAAGCCGGGATCTTCCCCACATCGAAAATCATCTCCCTCGTCCTGGCCTCTTGTCCTAACACCCGTTAAGCCACGTCCCTAGGAGCAAACCCTCGATCCAGATCCATCGCCAAGTGAGATCCAAGGGGTAAGAAGGTATCGAACCCCTAACCCAGTCAATTGGGCGTCCATCTTCTGCCGGCCCCGAGCGGTGACCTCATTGGCACAGGGTGAGCCTCAAGATCTATTCTCCGGCCTCCGTAGGGCGTGGCCACTATAGTTCCGCGCCAAAGCCACTACCTTCATGGTTCACAGCGCACAAGAAGGGGAAACTCCTCTAACCCCTCCGCCGACTCTCCTCGCCTCCACAGCCAAACAACCCCTCTAACCAGCAACCCTTCTCCCCATCACTCACACTATACCTTGATCGCCCTCCCTCAACCAGTCGCATCAGCCTCGTGGCGCTCATTATGTCAATAATCATTTTAACATAAGTTTTGGAAACAATTTTCTGGCCTAATTTACGTCTACTTCCTCCTCTCTCCCAACCGCCTCCCCCTTTCCCCTCGCACTCATGAAAACGCGGCTCTCTCAAACGTGCCTTGGCCCCAGTTCTATTATGTCAATGAAATCGGGGCCCTGAGTCAAATCCTTGACCTTATGTCAATTGACTCTTGGCCACAAACACCTTTCTTATGGAAAAGGGGACGACCTTGTGTCGTCCCCTAACCGCACTCTTTACGCTTGAGGCCCTCTACCCCCTTCTGGAGGCCGCTACCGGAGACCGATGCCTCATGAGATTGCGCACCTTTTCCCTCAACTCTTCTATCCGCAAAGGCTTCACCAAATAGTCGTTGGCGCCACACTCCTTGGCCCGCTCCACCTCCTCAGGGTAGCCCGTGACTACCAAAACCTTGGTCCCCAAGGTCTCTGGATCTGTTTTTATCCTCCGACAGACCTCGAAGCCGTCAACCCGGGGCATCACCAGGTCCAGAATGACCAAGTTGGGTTCGAAACTGGCAACCTTGAGCCCCGCCTCATATCCATCGGAGGCCCGCTCAAACCGGTAATCTTCCCCTGCCCCGCTTAGCGCCCTCTCGATGAACTCCACCACGCTGGGCTCATCATCCACGATGAGGATCCTGTTGCCCCGAGGGGCGAAGAAATCGTCGTCAATAGGTATCTCGTACTTCTCTAAGAAATCTAGAAAATCCTCTAACCTAACACGATAGTGTCCCCCAGGGGTGGAATAGGCTTTGAGTTTCCCCTCCTTTATCCAGTTAAAAACCGTGGCCGGACGGACCTGGCAGTATTCTGCCATCTGGCCCGTGGTTAACGCCCTTCGCCTTCGCTCCATACCCTCCCCCTGATAATATGTGTTACGAGGTTTTTTCCACTTTTTATAGTACCATCAACGACCCGCCTTGTCAAGCCACTCTGGACAGCCCTCCCCTCCCGTTGTATAATCGACTTGTGAAGACGCCCACTTACGAAGTGACCCTTCCCTGCTTCAGGGGCCCCTTAGATCTCCTCCTCCATTTGATCCAGGAGAGGGAACTGGAGATCACCAAGATCTCTTTGGCCCAGGTTACCGACCAATATTTGGCCTATGTGAGCCGTCTGGAGAGGCTGGAAGCCGAAACCCTTGCCGACTTCATCGTCGTGGCCGCCCAACTTCTCCTCATCAAATCCCAGGCTCTCCTTCCCCAGCCGCCTGCGGGTGAATTCGAAGAGGAAGAGGAGATGGGAGATGAACTGGTCCGACGGCTCATCGAATACCAGAAATTCAAAGCCACGGCCCAACAACTCCGCAGCCGAGAAGAGGAGGGACTAAGGGCCTACTCCCGCGCGGTAGCCGCCCACCCCAGGCCTCCTTTCTCACTACAAGGGGTGTCGTTGAACGATCTGGTGGAGGTGCTTCGTCAGGCTCTGCAAGAACAGCCTGTCGGTTTCGTGGGGGAGATCGTTGCCCCCCTAACCATCTCCCTTCCAGCCAAGATAAGAGAACTAGAGAGGCTAGTTCGCCGTCGCCGCCGCTTGAACTTCAACCGCTTACTGAAAAGGGCGAAATCCCGCCTGGAGATCATCGTCACCTTTCTGGCCCTATTGCAACTGATTAAACGACGGAACATCGCCGTTCAACAAGATCGCCCCTTCGGGGAGATAACCATCTTCGCCATGTAGAGCCCCAAGACTACCCCTAGGATATCCAGGGTCAGATCTAATAACTCTGCATTTCGCCCCGGAACGAAACTCTGATGGAATTCGTCCGAGAGAGCGTAAAGCCCCCCGATCACTAAAGCCCACCAGCCACCTTGACCCCCCACAGCCCTATGGAGCAAGATCGCTAAGACGAAATATTCGAGAAGGTGAGCGACCTTCTTGAGGAGTAAATCGATGAGGGGAGTGGGATAACGAGGGAGATGGGGTTGGGAGGAGAGGAAGAAGATAAAACCCATCCACAAAAGGGCTGGCAACCAGCGGTTGACCCTGGACCTAAGATCATCCATAAAAATCACCCCAAAGGCCAAGAGGAAGAAGAGACACCTCCTCCTGGCCCATCCTCATTCTATACCGTTACCGATTTGGCCAGGTTTCTCGGCTTATCGATATCGCCGCCCCTCTCCCGAGCCACCTCTCCGATCTGACTCTCCCCGGTGGTGGAGGGATTCAGGCGTCCCCCTTCATCGATTATTTGATCCCCATCTTCTTAGTGGGCACCACCTCAGGAAGCATGAACTTTATCGACTCATCGGCGGTGATCCCCCTCTCATCGGCCAACGTGAGGAGCAAAGCGTGGACAATGGCTAGATGGGCCACCTGGATCTTGCTCGAGGAAGGACCTTCTGGTTTGGCGTTGCTCTTGATGATATAGTCAGCCGCCTGGCCCAGTGGCGTATCCACGTTCTCCGTGATGGCCACAGTGATGGCTCCCTTCCCCTTCGCTCGTTCCAAGGCGTCATAGACGAACCCCGTGCCTCCCGAAGCGGATATCCCGATCATCACATCGCCCTCGTTCAAGGCTAAGGTGATATATTTCGACAGGCCCATCTCCTCCTCGGCCGTGCCCTTGGCGAAACTGACCGGCTGCGCCTCACTCAGGTTGTTGCTGAAGACCATGATGGGGAGCCCCGTCTCCAGCCCCTGCCCTCCCATCTCCATAGCCACCAGGGCGCTAGCGCCGGCCCCAGTCACCACTACTTTTCTCCCCCTTTCCACCTGCCCCTTTATGACCCCGACCACCTCTTCTATACTGGAGACGCCGAGTTCCAAGGTCGCCAGTATGGCTTCTGCATCCTGGCGCAGGACGCGGGCTATCTTCTCCCCCCTCGTCTCGCACCCTGAAAGGTCGATGCTCACCATGAGGGGCTTATTGATATCGATGATCTGGCCCACCGTGTCTATGAGGGTATAACCCTCATATTCGTAGGTTGCAAACTCCAAAGTGGTCCCTGGCAAATTCCCGATCTCCAAATCCAGGCCCGTTAGATTGACAATCAGGCTCGTCTTCCCGCTATTAAAGACCCCTAAGACGGCGATCCGATCTCCTGGTGAGAAGACCTCCCTGATCCTCCTTTTTATCGCCTCCATCCACTGGCCCGTTAACATGGAAGCAGGGAGCAGTGTAATCCCCAGCGCCTCCTGGGTCTTCTCGACCTCTCCCTGCCTAGCGATATCGATTTTATTGGCTACAGCAAAAAAAGGGATCCCCCCCTCCTCGATGGCCTCCAGAAAGACCCTCATGGTACTCGTTTGGGGGTCGACCATGTTCACCATCAAAATCGCCCCCTGAGGGTTGAAAGCCTGAAAAGGGGTGGAGATCTTCTTCAATACCCTCTTGGTCATTTGTTCCCTCCTGAATCTAGGTTTAGTGAACGGCAAGGCGATATATCCGCTCACAAGGGGGAATCTAACGGCTACTGTCAGGGGTGGAACCTATCCCTGATGCGGCCACCTTCGCCACTGGGCTCCCTTTGTCCCGCCGGTCGCTCGGCGGTTTTGGAGGAGCCTTTCATCTCAGGAGGGGAAGACAAGGGCGTGGCCACCCTGGAGGCATCCGCCGAACCCTCGATTTTCTCCCTCGATAGAGGGATTAGCCCCGCCTTGCGGTCGGGGAACCTCCACCTCGTCAACTCTAAAAGAGCCCAGGCGCTTTCTTCCCCCGGCCGAATTTCCCTGCCCATCACCCCCTTTCACAAAAGCGATTATAGGACAAGGGAGCCGTCTTGACAAGCCCTCGGAATCTCCCAAAGGCAACAGTTCGTGTATCGAGACCCAAATGGAGCCACTAGCAGTAAGTCCGGTTTCCATGTCCGACCTGGGAAGGGCTACGAGTTCACGCTTGCGTTCTTTCCCTTAACAACTCCTTACCCCCAAGATCAAATCCAAAAGAGAGCCCCAGGGCATCTCTTGCACAGACACTGATGCAAGTTTGGCAAAGGCTACATTCCGTTGATAGGACGCGTTGCCCATTCTTGATATAGTCAGGGATTCGGATGTCCATCGGACACGTTTTCACACATGCGCCACATTCGTCGCACTTATCGCTGTCCCCTTTGATCTTCAGGAGTGAAAAGCGAGAGGTGATCTTGAGAAAGACCGTGATGGGGCAGACATATTTGCAGAAGGCGCGGTTATCCCTGAGTACAAAAGCCAGTGCTATACCGATCAGATAGTAAAGCGCGTTGCCAACCAACAACCAGTACAATCCCATCGCACTACCGAAATAGATGTGGTCACGGTAGCCGAATCCAAGCCATAGGAGCAGCACAACTCCAAGAGTTAGAACGAAATGGCCATAACGGAACCACTCCCATCTCCCAGGGATTCGGCCACTGGGTCTACTATGGGGCAGCAGGTCGAGGATCATCACTGTCCAACAGGCCCAACCGCACCAAAGTCTGCCAAAAAGAAGAGGGCCAAAGATTTTGGCGATTAAGTAGTGCGTCAGAGCCGCCCCGAAGAGTCCTGCCAGAAGGGAGAAAAAGACCCATTCGATCTGCATGTTCTCTGATTGCAGCAAGCCCATGAAGCCAAGTAGGAATCCCCCGACAAGGAACAAGGTCAGTTTGCGCCCCAGTGGTTTTCTCTTCTTGGGAAGCGCGGCATAAAGCCCTAGACCTACCCCTATGGATGTGCCGATATACCCGAAGAAAAACAGAGGCTCGATGAACCCTGAGGAGTACCACATGACAAAGCCTAGGATCCAAAAAGCGAGCATGACAACCCAGGGTACGAGCATCTTCTTGAAGGCAAATTTCTCTTTGTCGTTCATTTTTTCCTCTTTAGACATTTGAAATCGTTATTCGTGGCGTCAGATGGTAACATCTGACGCCTCAGAAACCCACTTCACTTTCTCCACGACTCCGTCTTTGGCTGTCAGCCTGCCCCTCCTTCCTGACCTGGGTTAAGACCTCCTGCATGGCCTCGGCCATCGTTACCTTAACCCCTAGAAAAGCCTCTATTTCCGGCACAGTCATCTCATCCAAGGTCCTCTCCCCGCTGGCGTCGAACATGGAGCGGGGAAGGTAGACCATCTCCCCCAAATCGCGCCCCCGAAGGACAGCAATCACGTCTCTCCCCGTCAAGAGCCCCGATACGGTGATGGTGGGGCCGAAAAAGCGGTTCTCGACGGGGATTACCTCTACCTGCGTGGAGAGATGAGCGCTAAGGTCGTTTGCTATCTCTTCAAGAATGGGAGCGATGAGGGTTCCGCAAACTAGCGATTTCCTACCTCTAGTAGCTAAGGTTTTGTACTCCTTGATCTCCTCGTCCAAGAGCCTCCTGACGAGCCCGATCCCGTTCTCCAGTTGGGGAAAGCTGTCATACTCCTCCGCTAGCGGGGGAAGGAGACCGCCCAGAAGGTAAAGTTCGTCAGCCAAATAGACCAGAGAGCGTCCATACTGTCCCCGAAACGCCCTACGCCAGAGGGATGCCTGTTTCACCAAGGCCTTGGCTTCTTCTGGTGTTACACCGCGCAGCCCCGCACGGTGGTATCTGGTCAACCCTACAGGGACAACCCCGATCGATTGCACCGTGGGAAAGAACCCTACCAGATCGGAGATCGTCTTTTCAAGGTGAAGATCATTGAGACCGGGCACAACTACTATCTGGGCGTGGACCTGGATACCGAGTTCCCCAAAGCGGCGAAGTTGCTCTCGTATATCCGGCAAATTTGGGTTCCCGAAGATCTTGCCGCGCAACCCCAAATCGGTTGCGTGCACAGATATGTAGAGGGGGCTGAGCCGTTGTGCCCCTACCCGTTCCCAATCCTCCTCGCTCCAATTGGAAAGGGTTATGAAATTCCCCCAAAGAAAGGAGTAACGATAATCGTCATCTTTGATATAGAGGCTGCTCCGCATCCCGGAGGGCAACTGATCGACGAAGCAAAAGGGGCAATTGTTCCGGCAAAGGCGCAAGCCATCGAAGACCACCTCCTGGAAATCGAGGCCCAGATTCTCCCCATACCCTCTCCGAAGCCTGCGAGTGAAAACCTCGCTCCCTCTCCTGATTACAAATTCTACTCCCTCCTCGGCAGAATAGAACCGGTAATCGATGATATCCCTCAACCGGTGGCCATTGACGGAGAGGAGTTCATCGCCCGGCAAGAGCCCCGCCTTCTCCGCCGGGCTTCCCCTCCGTACCGAGGAGATAACCCCACCCCTATGTAAAGGCCTCAGCCCCCCACTTGTTTGGCTGAGGCCCAGGCCGTCGGCGAATTCGATAAAGGTCATGAACCCCCCTTGTAGGGCCTTATATGCTCTTCCCTGGCCGCCTCAAGGTCGCTATATACCCCTCGATACTCAGGAGGAAGGAGAGCGGCCAGCCGATACATAGCCTCAGTTGTCATCTCGCTTAGTTGCTCTCTGGTCGCCTTGCTCTCCCTCGGGGCTAAGACAAAGGGCTGCCCCACCACTACCTTGGTCTTGGTACGACGCAGCCTGGCTAACTGCTTCCAGAAGCGCTCCGACCCAGAGATAGCCATAGGTATGATGGGAACAGAGGCCTTGAGGGCCACGTAGGCCACCCCATCGCGGGCCTTAATCAGCCGCCAATCACCGCCCCGCGTCCCCTCCGGGGCCATGAGAAGCGCTTTTTTCTCCTCTAGCGCAGCCATCGCCTTCCCAAGGGCGGTCCGATCTATCTCCCCCCGACGCACAGGGAAAGCACCATAGAGCCTAAAGACCAGCCCTACCAGAGGGGAACCGAAGAGTTCGGCTTTGGCCATACTCACGATGTCGCGGGGGAAAAAGACCGTGGCTAGGACAGGGTCCAGGAAGTTCATATGGTTGATGGCCACGATGAGGGAGCCTTTCCGGGGCACATTCTCCAGCCCCACCACCTCATAATCGAGAAGGATGGCCAAAAGGCCTCGCAATATCAACTTGGCAAAGCGATGAAAGAGCACTCTCGCTTCACCTCTCTTCCGGCGGCTTCCACTTCTCCACTAAAGCCATCACCTTACCAAGTACCTCCTCGATAGATAGGTGATCGGTCTCTATGATGATGGCGTCCTCGGCCGGCTTCAAGGGGGCTGCCAGGCGGTGGCTGTCTATCTCGTCCCGGCGTCGCATATCGGCCAAGACATCCTCGTAAGAGGCCTCTTCACCCCGGGCCAAAATTTCTCCATATCGCCGCTCTGCTCGCACCTCGGGGGAGGCATCGAGATATATCTTCAGATCGGCATGGGGCAAGATCACCGTCCCGATATCCCGCCCCACCATCACTACCTGACCTTCCTCCCCTATCCGCCTCTGCGCCACCTTGAGGGCTTCCCGAACGCCAGGATAAGCGGAAACAGGCGAGACATGGGCATCCACCTCTGGGGATCGTATCTCCCAGGTTATATCTCGGCCATCGGCATAGACCGTATACTGTCGCCCATCCTTGACCGTGGGCCTGGTGATGGTGATCTGGGCAGTCCGGGCCAGGGCCACTATCGCCTCTTCGTCGCCGATCGCCACCCCATTCTCCAAGGCTAACCAGGTGATGGCCCGATAGAGGGCCCCGGTATCGAAATAGAGATAGCCTAACCTCTCCGCTAAGAGTCCCCCGATGGTGCTCTTTCCCGAACCAGCCGGCCCATCTACGGCTATAGTCGAAGGCAACGACACTCTAGATATACTCCCTACGAATCGACGGCTTCTTCCACCTGGGGCAATTCCGTCAAGTCCGAGAGGCCGAAATATTGGAGGAACTCGAAGGTAGTGCCGTAGAGGATAGGGCGTCCCGCCCTATCCAGGCGGCCCAACTCCTCCACCAAACCCCGGGCCACTAGGTTTCGTAGCACCCCCTCGCAGTTGACGCCTCTGATCTCCTCCACCTGGACCCTGGTGATCGGCTGTCTGTAGGCTACTATGGCCAAGGTCTCCAGGGCCGGAGTGGAGAGTTTCCCCGAGAATTGGAGGCCCAAGAACCTCTCCACATAAGCCGCACAATCGGGAGTGGTAACCATCTGGGCTTTATCCCCTTCCCGCTGGATCCGCAACCCTCGCCCTTCGTACTCCTGGGCTAAAGAGCGGAGTGCGCCCTCCACCAGTTCTTGTCCTATCTCCAGAGTCCGCATCAACTGGTCTAAGGTGACTGGCTCCCCGGCCACGAAGAGGAGCGCTTCGATAGCCCCCTTCGCCTCCTCCAAATCCATCGGCTTTACCCCTCAGCGTAGGGAGCGTGCCTCACCTTCACCCGAATCCTATTTAGCCTCAACCCCATCCGCTCCTCGATCACATCCTTCACTACGCCGCAGACCTCTTCCGTCTTGATGGGCACATCTATGTCTGGGGTGGTCTCCAGGTCGAGGTCGATATCCACTCCACCTCGCCCGGCTCGGATGCGGGGCTTAACGCTCACCACATCGGCCAACTGATCCACCCGGTAGACCACCCGCTGGGCAATAGCCTCCACGGTCATCTCCGCCTGCCCTCCACTCACCTTCTCAACTCTCACCGTCCTCCTGGGCGGCCGCCACAGTTCCAGCACCAGGAGCAAGAACCAAAGCAGGACGAAGCCTATCCCTATGATGACGAAAACGGGGCGGGCCATCTGTACCGACCGGGCCAGAAGAGTAATAGCGTTGCTCAACACATCGAGCAGGCCAATGGGGATGATGGTGAAAACCACCGATACGGCCAAAGCCAGGAGCAAAAGGATCACCATCACCACACGGTTGAAGATATTCATCATCCTGCCTCCTTTTTTATGGCCAATTATACACCCCTTGGCCTCTCCCGTCCACCCGATGAGGTAAGAAAAAGGCTGCGGCCAAAGCCTAATACCAACAGACAACGCTAAATCAGGGTACCCCCTATCATCGCCGTTTTAAGCCCACGATCACAAGAGCCAGTGAAGCCAGAGTGACAGCCACCCCCACCTTGAAAGATAAGGGGGCATACACGAACTCTACGGTATGCTCCCCCTCCTCAAGATAGACGGCTCGGAAATAATAATCCCCCCGCTCTATCTTCATCGGCCTCCCATCTACCAAGGCCCGCCAGCCGGGGTAGTAGGCGTCAGTGACAACCAGATATCCAGGCGCTCCTAGATGAGCCTTAACCTCCACCCTCTCCGGCTGATAATTAACGATGGAGACCCGGTCTTGGACCTCCCCCTCCTCAAGATGGCCCACTGGCCCCTGGCTCAATATCACCTCTCGCCCCGGATCGAAGGCCTCCCCTTTCATCGCCTCCAAAGCATCCTCCGAGAGTCGCGCCCTATGAACGACGAAAGCCCGAGGCAGGTTCTCCAAGTTCTCGTATATCTTCACATCGCCGCTATGTACCAATCGGTATGTTGGGGAGACCACCAAAGACCTGTGAGCCCCCGTCCGCCCCTCGATAAGAGTGATGCCTCGCAGATGGAACTCCCCAAAAGGGAGGAGATACCGCACTGAGACCGAGCGGGGTATAACCGGCTCCTTCAACCCCACTATGGCATGGTAGTCATCGCCCTCTTCACCCTCTCGCACTACCCTCGCCCTCTTGTGGCCGGTGCCCTCTTCATACCTCCCCTCTGCCGTATCTATCCCTGCGCGCAGATGATATGCCTCCGCCTTTCCCTCCTCATCGGTGACAGTTATCTCCGCCACCGGGGTTCCCCCTTCCACTCCACTGCCACCAACCAGATGGGAGACCAGGCCCAAAGATGTAGTGGGGAACCACGGCATCTCCAAGATCTCCACCACCTCCCCCTCCTCCAGCACGACCTCATGCCCCAACTCATAATAGATGCCATCCACCCAAAGATCTCCCACCTTATCTCTGACCACATACTTCACGTTCAGCAGGCTCAAGAGCCTCGCCGGTGGTATCTCGTCCAACCGTTCTCCCATCCGCCCATCGAGGGATACCTCCTCCGGGGGAAGGAAAAGCCTCTCCAACTCTATATACCTGGCCAGGGGTAAGAGACCTCCGTCATAGCCATCGATGGTGGCTATCTTGTAGTGGAGAGGTAAGTTGGGGGCCAGCACCTCCTTCCATTTGGTAGCCACCACGTAATCGTAGATCGCCTCCTCCGATATCTGCCCCTGGAAAATCTGTTGGATCTCTCTCAGATCTCCAGGATCGAAGGAGGTGTCGGAAACGCTCAGAACCCGGTAGAGGCCCTCATCGGCCAGGAGGTGGGTCACCGCCGTCCGAAGGGAAAAATAAGCCTCTGGAGCCGTAGCCCGGTTGTAGGCCAGATACCTGCTGGCGAAGAAGAGTTCCCCTACCAGAAGGAGGCCCAGAAAAGGCCGGACAAGAGCGTCCCTTTTGCCTCCCAACGAGAGGAGGGCCAACCCTAACCCCGCTAAGGCCAGCCAGAGGAGAACTATCCGCAAGGGAGGTTTACCCAGGAATAGGAGAACCAAAACGACAAGAATGAGAAAACCTACCGCTAAAAGGATGCTCCCGCTCTTCAGCTTCGCCTTCATCGCCCCCCAAGAGGCCTGACCCATACCTCTCCACTCCTCCATCCCCAACCCGGCCAAAATAGCCAGGCCAAAGGTATACAAGAAGAGCCACCGGGCTGGGACGCGAAAGAGGCTGAAGCCGGGTACTAATCGATATAAGAGGTAATAGAAGGGGTTATAGAGCCCCAAGGCCAAAAATACCCCTAAGAGAGCCAGGGCCCCAAAGAAAGCGCCCTCTCTCCGGCTCTTCCTCAGGAGAGCAAGAGAGGCCAAGAGTATAGGGGTTATCCCCACGTAGGCTATATATTCGCTGAAGGGGCTATAGTCGAAACTGGGGAGGAGGGAGAGGAGAAGAAGCGTGGGCCTCAAGGAGAAGGAGACCGCCTGCCGGTAATTGAGCCCCCCACCCCGGAGGGAGAGCCGGGAGAGTTCCAAGGTGGGAAGGAGTTGGGCCGCCGCCAGACCAGCCCCTAGAATAGTCACCCCTATCAAGAGCCACAACACTCTCCATATAGGTAGAGTTCGCACACTTCCTTGCCTCTTTAGGGAAAGGTAGATAGCATAACAACCCAGAACCGAAAGGTTAATGAACGAGGCCTGGGCGTGTCCAGCCAGAAACTGGAGCCCCACGCCTAGAGAGGCGAAGAGACCATAGATCACGCTCTCTTGCCTGTAGGCCTCATGGAAGAGCAAGAGAAGGAGGGGTAGCCAGGCGAAGACGCTCAATTGGTTCACATGTTCCACCTGGGCTCCCAGAAAGCCGCTCAGGGCGAAGACGACCGCTGCTACCAAGGCACTTAAGGGGCTCATCTTGAGAGCTCGCCGGGCGAAAAGGTAGGTGAAAAGCCCGGCCAAAAAAATATGTAACACTATAGAGTAGGCCACCATTTTAGGAGCCGGAAGCCAAAGGAAGAGGAGATTGAGAGGATAGAGGACCGCGCTCTGGATGTTGGCCAAGAACGGCGCCCCCAGAAAGAGATAGGGGTTCCAAAGGGGGAGGTGCCCGGCTCTAATCGCCTGGGCTGCATACTCCCGATACGGGTAGAAATAAGTGAAGACATCCAGCCCCGCCAGGATGAGGTTGGTGAGGGCTATCTTCCAGAAGAAAAGGAAAACCAGCGCCAAAAGCGAAAACAAAGAGATGGTATCCCCTAAGAACGCCCCCCTTCTCACGGGCTCCCCCTTGGGCCTTCGACCTGGTAGAGATAGCCCGTCGCTTTCCCGCCCCCGAAAAGGGGGAGATCGAGCCTTACAATGGGCCTGAGTCCATATCGAGTCGATAGATACGCCAAGGTAGAAGCCAACTCCGGACTATCGTCCAGGATATAGATCTCGTGCCCCTCATTCCACATAGCCAAGAGAAAAGTTTCCAACTCCTCGCCTGTCCAACTCCCTGGCCTGAAAGCCTCCCGTCCCGCGTAGAGATCGATGGGCCCCCCGTTCAAACAGGTGCCGATGACACTTCCTGGCGGGGTATAGGTTGCCAGTTGGTCGAAGGCCCGCCGCTCCTCCTCCCTCACGAAGCCAAAAGTGGCCTCGAAAGAATTGAAGGGCCTGGTAAGGGTGATCCTCGTCCGATAGGCGGGAAGAAGGAGGAGGGAAAGGATGGCCAGAGAGGCCAGGAAACCTCTTAGGGGAGAGGCTCCCGTCTGGTAGGTCGCCGCTTTCCAGAGGGAGATCATCCCATATACGGTCAGGGCTACAAGGGCCGGGAAAACCGAGAGGAGATCGCGCAACCGCAAGGCAACATAGGGGAGATGGAAGAGAAGCAAAGCCAAGACCCAACTTCCAAGAACCAAGAATAGGTCCCTCTTCTGGCGATACATCTGGTAAGTACCGTAGAGCAGAAAGGGGAAAAGATAGCCAAACTCGTTCCCTCTAAAAAGATCTCGCCCCAGCCGAGGCCCGGTGGTGGCTAGATGGGAAAGGGCAAAAAGAGCCAACTCCTCCGACTCTGGGATCAGGAAGTCCCCGAAACTTAAACGGTGGTATAGAAGGTCAGGGAAGGCCATCACGAAAGAGACGAGGCTAAAGAGCAGCAAAAACTCCCCCCTCTCCTTTCGAGAGCGCTCCCTCCCTAGGAGGGCCACAGCCAGGAGAACACTTATCGCTACCACTAATTGAGTGTGGCGTATCCAGTAGGCCCCGGCGAAGGAGAGCCCCGCTAGAAGACCGTAGAGCCGATGGTTCCCCCTCATCGCTCTCAAGGTGAAAAGTATAACCAATATGGTGAAGAGTTGGGCCGTAGCGTCGGCCATGGGGACGAGCAGCCTATCGATCTGCTCCCAAGAGGTGGCCAAAATGAAGGCTGCCCAGGCCCCTGCAAAAAGTCGCTCTCCCCTCGATTCATGGCGTAGCACCTCGGCCACCAAAAGGTAGATCGCCCCTAGAGATAGAAGGCCGATCATCGGCATGGTGATATAGAGCCCCTCCTCTCCCAAGAGGAGGTAGCCCAAGGCCAATAGTGCTGACTGTCCCACCGGCCAGACGCTGGCGGCGTGGCCCAGGCTGTCGTGGGGCAGATGGTAGCCCATATGAACAATGGGCCACCAGGTTATCCCTAGCGTGCTGACTTTAGGGAAGAGAGGGAAAAGGTGCCAAGGGGTTCCATGTCTGGCCAAATCGACGGCCATCTGAACATAGACATAAGGGTCGCTGGCCGTCACCCCCCTGGTACGATGGCCTATATACTCCGCTCCGGCCCAGAAGAAAGTCAAGACTAAAAGGACGACCCCAGCCAGAGTGAGAAAGGAGCCTCGAGCCCCTACCTTCAAGAGAACGAGGAAGAGTTGACACAGAAAGGCGTAGGCGGCGGAAGCGATGAGCATAGCAGTGGCGTTGAAGGCCACGTTCAGGAAATAGGGGTAGGTGAAGCCGCCCGAAAGAGGGTCCGGTATAGCCAAAAGGTTGCTGAATATGCGGTGAGAAGCCACCACAAAGTAAAGAAAGAAGAGAGGGGTCAAAGCCTCCGGGTAAAGAGCCCACCTTCGAGTGAGAAGGGAGTAGATGATCATAGGGCTGGCCAGGAGGAGAAACAGGTTGAGAGCCCAAAGATAGGAGCGGCCGTAATGGGTGGCCAGGAGGGCCAACCCCAAGAGATGGACCACCAGAAAGGCTGCCTGGTAAGCCAGGGGGAGGGGCCGTTCCTCCCCAGACCAGGCGAAGATGAGAAGGCGCAACTGCCGTTCCAGGAGCCCCCGACGGTGGGCTATAAGGCCCAGCCCTGTCGCCCACCCCCCAACACTTGTTAGAAGAGTGACCAAAAGCCAGACCCTGGCCGAAAGGTAGGGAAGGCCCAATAAGCGGGCTCCGATGAGGATCAGGCCCAAAGCCGAGAGAGGGCCTTGGAGATCGAATAGCCGCCCTACATCTTGTGGCCATAGTCGCCTCCGCCACCCAAAGAGGCTAAACCCTAGGCCCAGCACTAGAAAAGCCACCAAGGCTAAATGGAGATAGAGACTCTGAGAGGAAAGAGGGGGCGGATGGGGGTCGAAAAGGTAGCGAAGGTTAAGCAACTCTACCTCACTCCACGAACCGGTACTTTATAAGAGCCCAGAGCGCGGGGAGGCCGTCCTTCCAAGGCGAGAGTTTTCGCTCCCGCCGCGGGGTATAGGCGATGGGCACCTCGTAGATGCTGTACCCCCGTTTCAGTATCTTGGCCGTGATCTCCGGCTCGATATCGAAGCGGTTCGCCTTTATGGTGAACTGATCGATCACCTCCTTGGAGACCATCTTGTAACAGGTTTCCATATCCTGGAGCCTCACCCCATAGAGGAGGTTCGTCACCAAGGTCAGAAAACGGTTCCCCCACCGCCTTAGCGCATCCTGCTCTCTAAGCGTCCGCACCCCGTAGACCACTTTGCTCTTGCCTTCCAGGATCGGCGGGAGCAATCTGCCATAATCTTGCGGGTCGTACTCCAGGTCAGCATCCTGGAATATAACCACCTCTCCCGTGGCCCTCTTTAAAGCCGTCCGGATGGCCGCCCCTTTGCCCTGGTTCCTATCATGATAAACGACGACCGTCTCTCCTTTCCCTTCTTCACCTCGCAGGACCTCCCCCGTCCCATCGGTGGAGCCGTCGTCCACCACGATTATCTCCTTGGGGAGTTCGACAGCCCTTACCTCTTGGAGGATCTCCGAGATGGTCTCCCTTTCATTATAAACGGGCATGATGACCGAAAGTTTCATGCGGCCCCTCTGGGCAAGCATTATAGACTAGAGGCCCCTCCCTGGCAAATGTTCTCTTCTTCTGATGCATGCTGTGTCAAACACTGTCACTATTTACACAAAATCAACTTGCCAAAATCATCGAAGTCGAGTTAAATCTTCGCCTGTTGCCCCGCAAGGGGCAACCAATATAGAGTTTTTGGAGGAGATAAGTCGTGAAGGTATTACCTTTACTGCTCGCAGCAGTGGTAGCGGGAGCAAGCGCAACGCCGTGGTGGCAGCCTGTGACCTCTGGCAAGATCACCCACTATGACTGTGAGGAGCACTGCGGGAGACTAACTAGGAGCGGATCGCCCTACAGCCCCTACTCTCTAACCGTCGCCGTCGATGATGCTCTCTGGGACGACCTGGCCGGTGATTTTGTTAGGGTTACGAGTCTGGAGACGGGCAACAGCATCATAGTCAGGGTGAACGACACTGGACATCTCAAGAAGGCAGAAGTAGCGGCAGACCTCCCCGAGGGAGCGTGGCTTCTCATATCGGGGAAGCCACTAGAGGAAGGGGTCTTTGAAGGAGTGGTGGAGCGCTGGATAAACAGATAACTAGAATTAGGAGGGAATGAAGCCTTTCCTTTAATGGGGAACTTTCCAAGTTCAGTTATCAGACGTTCTCTTCCGCTGAAGCACGCTGTGTCAATTTTTCGATTCCCTCCTTGTTGTAGATCGCTTTTCTTTGGATAAGCAAAAGAGCCCCCAGAGCCGGGAGCTCTTTTGCTGAAGTTGGTCGTTCTCGGCCAACAATGTTCTGGCAAATCCCTACGCATGGACAGGTACTCGAACTTCACTCAGAATCGGCCTGCTTTCAGACCGCAGTTCAGTTAGTTGTCCAGTTTCTCGCACTGTGAGCGAAGGTTCTATCTTTAGGCGCTCTTTGATGATATCCGGAACTGGGGGCTCCTCATTCTCGTTGAGGTAACTCAACAAATGACTCTCTAGCGCCTCCCAGAAATTCTTCTCAACTTCCTGGTCACTCCTTCCAGTTACGAGTAGCCCTGGCAATTCATTCACCCGAATCACATAATAGGTACCTTTGTCTTTCCGAATCTCCGTGCGGATAGTCCAAGGAAGACTCATGTACCAACTCAGACTTCTCACGCTTCCTCCTTTCCTTGCATTACCTCGTCCACTGCTGCGACGACTGCTTCTATATAAGGTGGATCCAATCCTGCTGCACCACGATCGGGTATGGTAATTCGTGGCCCGAAAGGATGCTTCCAGGTGCGATGGCTGCCCGAAGAACTAACTAAGTTAAACCCGCACCGCTCTAGAATTGCCGCAACTTCTTCGTACCGCCAATCATCGCGCGGGTTGTTTCTCATGCGCTCCAGGCGTTTTTTCCACCTGGCCATCACCTATGGTTGTCCGCTGTCTGGAGGGGGAGTGACATAGATAGCAGCAAAGCCCATACGCCGTCCATCCACGAGAATATTGATTTCGTAGTCGCCGTACTCGCGGAAAGTGATTCCATCTAGGTTTATGACCATACCAGCCCGGAGTGGCCTGCCAGGACCCGTAGGGGTGAATCGGAGAGGCAAATTCGGACTCCGGAACAATTCGTTGCCGTCTTCGTCATTGAGCACAAGCACCGCTTTATGTTCGGAGCCTTCAGCGACGTGAGCGTTGAGACGTGCTACAAACGTCATCCGAGGCCAAGTAATTGGTACTGTTTGAGCGAAGATCGTATTGAATTCCCCGGTTATATTCAACTTGTTCTCGCGGCTTATATTTGCAGCATCTGCTATTACAGCAAATTCTAGTTCCAATCAATCACCTCTCGGGAGGCTAGAACATGAACGAACTGGGAGATCCCTTATACGCTCGTACTCGGCCCTACAATGATAACACACTCTACTGGGAATGTAAAGCCTCTTCTGAGTGAACGTCAAGTACTCTTGCCCCCCGGAACTAAGTCATCCATCCATCGCTAAGGCTCGAATATCGGGATCGGCACCCGCTTATGTCTCGTCTCCTCCATGTGCCGCTTCACCCTGTCTACAAGTTTAGTGTCGAACTCAAGCCTTTCACCGGTCTCAAGGGCGGTCAATATCTGGTCCAGTTCGTCATAGGTTATCCCCAACTCCCCCTCATCGGTCTGCCCCGCCCATAGCCCCGCGCTAGGGGGCTTGGCGATTATCCGGGGCGGTATCCCCAGTTCCCTAGCCAACTCCCTCACCTGCCGCTTTAATAGGCCTCCCAAAGGCAGGATATCCACTCCGCCATCCCCATACTTGGTAAAATAGCCCATCATTATCTCGCTCTTGTTCCCCGTCCCCACCACCAGCCGGTTCTCTTTATTGGCGAAGTAGTATAGGGTGGCCATCCGCAACCTAGGCTTGATATTGGCTATGGGCAGGCCCTTGGGGTCAGGGAGGGCCCTCACAAGGGTGTCATATACGGGGCTCAAGTCCACGCGTCGAACCGGGATATCGAACTCCTTAGCCAGGAGGCTAGCGTACTCCTCATCCAGGGGGTCGCTATGGATGGGCATGATCAGCCCCAAGACATCTGTAACCCTCTTACAGAGTACCGCCGTCACCGAGGAATCGACCCCTCCGCTGAGTCCAATTACTGCACCTCGAGCGCCGGCCCCCTCTATCTGCTCCCTGATCCAACCGCTGACCTTGTCGGCTAATTCCATGGCCCCTACCCCTTCGTCTCATGGGCGATAATTATGGCTTTGGCTACCTCTTTCATGGGCACCCTCTTGTCCATGCTCGTTTTCTGAATCTTGCGGAAAGCCTCCGCCTCACTAAGCCCTTGGGTATCCATCAGGATCCCCTTGGCCCGGTCCACAAGTTTCCTCGTCTCTAAAGCCTCCTTTAAATCCTCGACCTCCTGCTCCAAGGTCTTGAACTCCTCGAAGCGGGAGAGGGCCACCTCGATAGCCGGCCCCAAATCCTGTTCTCGGAAGGGCTTCACCAGATAGCCCACCACCCCTGCCTCCTTGGCCCGTTGCACCAGTTCCCTTTGGCTGTAAGCCGTGAGGAGGAGAACGGGAGCGATCTTCTCCTCGGTGAGGATCTTAGCCGCATCTATCCCATCCAGGCCTGGCATCTTGATATCCATGATCACGATATCTGGCTTCAGTTCTCGAGTCAGGTTCAGGGCACTCGTCCCATCCCCCGCCTCCCCCACTACCAGGTAGCCCAGGCTCTCCAGCATCTCCCGGAGATCGAGGCGGATAATCGATTCGTCATCGGCGATGATCACTCTAATTCTTCCCAATTCTCTCCTCCTAGAGTGACTTTGGGGAAAGTAACGATGGCCTTCACCCCGCCTCCATCCTTTAACTCGAACCTCCCCCCGAGGTCGTCTTCTACCAAGGTCTGCACTATCTGCAGCCCTAGGCTGCTATCCGCTTCCAGGTCGAAATCGGGAGGCAACCCCCTCCCATCATCATCTATCTCGACGGTCACGCTATCAGCCTCCTCCCACAACTTCACCGCAATGGTCCCCTCCTTCCTCCGCCTGTAGCCGTGCTCCAGGGAGTTCTGGAGGAGTTCGTTGATTACAAGGGCACAAGCGGTAGCCTGCTGCGCAGGGAGGTAGATGTTCGGTCCCTGGACCGTCAGTTCTATCTCCTTTGAAGGGTCCAACACCCCCCGCTGCAACTGATCCACTACCCGCCGACTCACCTCCTTGAGGTTTATCACCCGAGACTCATGCTGGGAGAGGAACTCGTGGATTACGGCCACGCTCAAGATGCGGTTGATGCTCTCCCGCAGGGCCTTACGCGCCTCCCTAGACCCGGCCCGTCGGGCTTGGAGGCGCAAGAGAGCGGCGATACTTTGCAGGTTGTTCTTCACCCGGTGATGGATCTCCTGGATCATGGCTGTTCTTATCTTCGCCTCCCGTTCCCTCCGCCGGGCGGCAGTAGCATCGTGGATGGTTACCAAGGCTCCTACCACCTTACGGCTTCTCCCCCAAATCCGCCACAACCCATCTTGAAAGACAAGTGGTACCACCTTCCTGATCCATACCCGCTCCCCCTCTTGGCTCTCCCCTTCTAAACATCTCCCCTCTCTGATCGCTTTTTCCACTAAAGCGTCATCGGAGGTAGCGAGATATCTCAACTCTTTTCCCACCAGCCTCTCCATATAGCCCAGTCGCCGATAGAGGTTATTGGCGATGCCGCTAACGTAGAGGATTTGCCGCCGCCAATCGACCACCAATATGCCATCATGCTCTCCGAAGGGGGTTAGTTCATCCGCCCCCATGACGCTTCCGCTGGCAAGCATCTTTTGGAGTTCTCTCGTTGCCCACTGGAAACTGGGGAGGCGCCGCTTATGCCGTTCCTGCTCGATCATCGTCTTCTCGATGGTGAGTGCGCCCACTAACCTCCTTTGAGGACCAAAGAGAGGCCACATCTCTTGGAAGATGGGCGCTCCATCGGCGATGATCCTTTGGGAGGCCCGAGCCGGCTTTCCGCTCTCCAGCGCCCTGAAGAGGGCAGGTCTTTCTTCTCGATTCACCGCCTGGCCACATATCGGCTCATAGATGGGAGCCACCGAATGAGGCCTAGCCTGGGCCACGACCACCGCCTCGTTCTCCCCTCCTTTGCAGTAAAGGAGGATGTCGGCGCGGCTGATATCGGCCACAATAGCCATGCCCCTCTCCACCCTCTCCAGGAAGGCGATATCTTCTCCCTTTAACCCACAAGATCTTAAGACCTCTGCGTCCATACTCGACCTCGAGCCACCTATAAGAGGATGGCCGATAGCCTAAGCCATCGACCACCAATGCCCATGGCATCACACCCTTAGTCACAATTACCTAGCGCTGCTCGAACCTATGTTTTAACATCGATAAGTTCCACACGTTCTGACCCACCTTCAACCATGATTGTCAAAACCATACCGACACCCGGGCAGTAGTACTTATGCTCGGCGATGCCTGGCTCAAGTGGTGTCCACTCCTTGATCTTCAGTGAGTTTTCGCAAGAATCGTAAGGAACCGCGACAGCTTCGTTCAGGCTGAGCACCTCAGCCATATCTTCGGCCACGCCTTTGTAATACTCCTGTCGGTAGGAATCGCCTACCTGCGGATTTGCTTCCATTATGATTCCGGGTTTGGCACCATCCACACCGGCCTCCCAAGAACCTTCGGTGCTTACCACCACACCGTTCTCATACGTCTTTGACTCCTCTCCAAAGTACCATATGTTCCCATCCTTATCCTGAGCATACCAATCAAACGTTTCCTCGGCTAGTCTATCATCGACCCAAACCCTATCGCTAACGACAATACAGGTTACGCCGAGGATTTCCTTGTTTTGGTCTGTGACGTAGACTTCGTTTCTCTCGCTACCGTCTTCGGTCTCACCTTGGTAGATGAAGGTCGTGCCTGGCACTAAAGGGAAATACCGATTATCGATCTTTGCAACGAAATTAACAGGATCTATGATTGGATTGTACGGTTCTTCCACCCTTTTGCCAGAAGATCGACCATAGGCACATCCCACTGCAAACATGACCGCAAGTCCCAAAAACCCGGTCAAAAATGTGATCCGTTTCATTACTTTGCCTTCGTCTTTTTCCTTTTGCAATTCCGATAACGATTGCTTCAGTAAATCCCCATATCAAGGCTCAGTAAGACCTGATATACAAATAGGGACTTGTAACAAACGAAACCGGGCGAAAGCGAGGCTGAGCGAGCCTTCACCTTCAAAAAGAAAATCGCAGTTTCCCCTGGTCGGGGCGAGAGGATTTGAACCTCCGACCACTTGAACCCCATTCAAGTGCGCTACCTGGCTGCGCTACGCCCCGAGCAAACCTATTATATCAAATACTACCCCCCTTGACAAGAGGCGAGATCTCCCTCTTTCGTGAAAAACTCCTCTAGTACCGCCTCTCGAATTTCTACCCTGAAGACCTCGCCAAACCATTGGACGACGCTCTTGCGTACCTCGCTCATTTCCGGGGCCTCGCCCAGCACCTCCGCCATAGAAGTGATCCCCATACCCCTGTAGCCGCAGGGGATTATGAGGTCGAAATGGGAGAGGTCGGGGGAGACATTAAGGGCGAAGCCATGGTAGGTTATCCACTCCTCGATGCGTGCCCCTAAAGCGGCGATATCCTTATCCCCTACCCAGACGCCGATCCTCTCCTCCATGCGGCCCGCTCCTATACCGAAATCAGAAAGGGCCTGAATCAGCACCTCCTCCAGAGAGTGCATATACCAGCCCACATCCTGCCTATACCCCCTCAGGTCCAAGATGGGGTAGCCCACCAGTTGCCCCGGCCCATGGTAAGTGACATCGCCGCCCCGCTCCACCCGGTGCACCTCTACGCCCAAGCGGGCCAAGAGTTCCCTCGAGGCAACGATGTTTTTTTCATCCGCTCGCCGCCCCAAGGTTATCACCGGCAGATGCTCAAGGAGGATGAGTGTATCCTCGATTAGCCCTTCACGGCGGGCTTCGACCAGACGATGCTGGAGGTCAAGAACCCGACCGTACGGCTCAACTCCTAGATTCAGAAGGAGCATTTCCTTTCCCTATTCGTGGCGTCGGGATTCATCCCGACAGGAGATCGTCACCCTAAAGGCAACGCTACGCCCCCTCTATGTCGGTATCAACCATCAATCCGATGGCATAGGCGCCTCGGTCCCCCGCCCGATATGGCCGTAGGTCTCCTCGATGTACTCCCGGATCTCCCTCACTGGCTTCTCTTCCTCGTACAGCCTCTTAGCGTCACGCGCTATCGCTACGCAGATCCTTCAAGTGAACCCCATCTCGTCGATGCGCACGAGCCCTTCAGGAGTTATCTCGTCGATGAAACAATCCCAGTCACTTATGTGGCCCACATCCTCACACCCACAATAACAAGGGATATACTTCAATATCTCCAGATGCTCCGCCGCAAACCGGTAGGCCTCCTGCACATCAGCCGAGGCTGAGAGCACCTCCGGGGGAAAGACCAACACTCTCGGGGTCGGAGGGAGCCTGCTTTCGCCCTTCATGATGTCACACCCTGAAAATGTCAGCACCAAAGCGGCTAACAAGGCAAGATAGAGGAGTTTTCTCATCTCCTTAGCCTCCTTTCATTAGCCCCATCTTACCACACCGCTGCAATAATTACCGTCACTTCCCCAGCCTTGAACCCACGAACCCCCTCTGTCCCCGCAGGAACTCAGCGATCCCCATAGCCCTCTTCCCCGCCAATTGCACCTCCTCCAGGGCCAGGAGCCCCTCCCCCGTGACCACTGCTGCCCCCGCTCTCACGGCTATCACTAAACCAGATTCCCCCCGCCCTCCCTTCATGGGGCGAGCCCGTAGGATTTTCAGCGGTCGCCCCTCAAAATCTGTATATGCGCCGGGCCAAGGGTTGTAGGCCCGAACCTGTCGCCATATCTCGACGCTGCTCTTGCTCCAGTCGATGACTCCATCCTCCTTCTTCAAGATTCTGGTATAGGTCGCCCTATCGTCTTCCTGAGGCTGCGGTGCTATCTCCCCCTTAAGCCAGAGAGGCAACGTCTCCAATAGCAGGTCGGCTCCCAGGTAGGCTAGCTTCTCCGTCAGTGAGCCTTGATTATCCTCGGGGGCGATGGGTTGTCGCGCCTGAGCCAGGATGGGGCCGGTGTCCATCCCCTCATCCATAAGCATGATAGTGATCCCCGTCTCCTCCCCCCCGGCCAAGAGGGCCCCTGCCACCGGGGAACCGCCCCGGTATTTGGGCAAGAGGGAGGCGTGGACGTTGAGGCAGCCGAAGGGAGGGATGGCCAAAACCTCTGGCGGCAATATCTGACCATAGGCGGCTACCACGATCACGTGAGGCTCCAACTCTAGCAAAGAGGCAACTACCTCCTCTTTCTTGAGGGAGTGCGGCTGCATCACTGGGATCCCCAAGGCCAAAGCCACCTCTTTCACCGGCGAAAAGGAGATCCTTCGCCCTCGACCCACCGCCCTATCGGGCCTAGTGACCACGGCCACCACTTCATACTCCTCCCGCAACCTCTCTAAGGAGGGAAGAGCGAACCGCGGCGTGCCCATAAAGATCAACCTTTCACTCATTGGACCTCCCAGGAAAGTTCGACCGCACCCTTTCCCCCGCTTGGGGGTTAAATATTTTGAATGATTCTATCACACCTAACTCGCCATTCCAAATGCTTGACATCTGGGCAAAGGGTGGTAAAATAAAAACAAAAAGGAGGAAACAATGGTCGAAGAGAAAGCGCCGCCGGGGGAGATAACACAGAACGACAAACTGATGGCTGCCATCTCCTACCCTATCGCACTTCTGGCAATCATCATCCTCTTGGTAGAGAGCATGAAGGTCAGGGCTTTCCAGAAGTATCATGCCATTCAAGCGCTAGCGGCCAACATAGCCCTCTGGATAATCGTGGGCATCGGTGGCTGCCTAGTGACCTTCATCCTAGGGATAATAACCACCCCCGTCGGTGGAATCGGTGGATTTGTGGGGGCCTGCCTCTGGCCACTTCTACTAATCGTCGGGCTCATCCTTCTCCTCTACTGGGCCTATCAAGCCTATCAGGGAAAGTACTTCGACATCCCCGTCATCACCGACTTCATCAAGAAACAAGGCTGGGTTTAGAGAGAAAGGCTCTGCGTGAGAGCGAGGAGGTCTCTCCTCGCTCTTTCCATTGTCAACTCCATCCACTTTCCCTATAATGGGGGCTAATCTCGTAATGGAGGAGAGAGTTGGCCGCCCCTCAACTGAGGTGGGAGGTAGCCAGGCCAGCCCCTCAAGGATATCTGGCTCAATTCCCGGATCTGCCTCCCTCTATCGCGCAATGCCTCTACAACCGAGGGCTCAAAACTCCCCAAGAGGCCTACGCTTTCCTCTCCGGCGAGGCTGAAGAGGACGACCCCTTCCAACTGCGGGGTGTACACCAAGCGGTGGCCCGCATCCGCCAGGCGATCCGCCAAAAGGAGCGGATCGCTATCTATGGCGACTTCGATGCCGATGGCGTGGCCGCCACCGCTCTCCTCGTCCAGACCATCTCCTCCCTGGGCGGACAAGCCTGGCCTTATATCCCTCATCGGGTTGATGAGGGGTACGGCCTCCATAGAGAGGCGGTGGAGAGGCTGGCCCAGGAAGGGTGTCGTCTCCTGGTTACTGTCGATTGCGGTGTCCGCTCCGTAGAAGAAGTAAGGTATGCTCGACAACTCGGCTTAGAGGTGATCATCACCGACCACCACTCGCCTCCCCAAAAACTCCCGCCCGCCCTAGCCGTCCTCAACCCTAAACGAAAGGACTGCCCCTACCCTTTCAAGGCCCTCTCCGGGGCAGGGGTGGCCTTCAAGTTGGCCCAGGCCCTCCTGAGGGTCGAACGGCGCGTCCCCCTCTCTAGGAAGGGCACCCCCTTAAGAGAAGAGGAACTCTTAGACCTGGTAGCCTTGGGCACCATCACCGACCTTTCCCCCCTCTTGGGCGAGAATCGTAGCCTGGTGAAAAGGGGACTCTTAACCCTGAACCATTCACCGCGGCTGGGCATCTTGGCCCTCTCTGCCTCTTTGAAAGAGGCAGTCATCACTTCCCAAACGATCGGCTACATTTTGGGCCCCCGGCTGAACGCCGCCGGACGCCTGGGGGATGCCATGGCCAGTTATCGCTTGCTCACCACCTCCTCCCTCGCCGAGGCCCAAGAACTGGCTTTGGAGTTAGAGGAGAGGAACCGTCAAAGAAAGGATCTCACCCTCCATGTGTTAGAAAAAGCCCAAGAGCAGATCGAGGGGCAGGAGAGCGAGCCTATCCTTTTTGCTAAAGGAGAGGGTTTCCCTTGCGGGGTAATTGGCCTGGTGGCCAGCCGCCTCTCTGAGGAGTTCTACCGTCCCGCGGTGGTGATAGAGTGGGGAGAGAAAGAGAGCCGAGGCTCAGCACGGAGCATCCCGGAGTTCGACATCACCAAAGGCTTGGATGAATGTCAGGATCTTCTCCTAAGATATGGCGGCCATTCCCTGGCCGCTGGCTTCACTGTAAAGAGCGAGGATCTCGCCACCGTAGAGGAGAGATTAAGGGAGATCGCTGCACGCCAACTTTCGCACCTAGAATTCGTACCCACCCTCTTCATCGATACTGAGCTCCCTCTCACCCATCTGGAACCCGCCATCTTCGCCGCCGCCCAGACCCTCGAGCCTTTCGGCCCTTCCAACCCGCCCCCCGCCTTCCTCAGCCGAAGGGTAGAGGTGCGAGAGGCGCGTCCCGTCGGCGAGGCCCATCTCCGGCTCACCCTCACCGATGGACGGGTGATCTGGGATGGCATCGCCTTCGGAAGAGGAGAGGAGGCCAACGCCCTTCCTCGCCACATCGATCTCGTCTATGTCCCCGCGATCCAAATGTGGAATAACGAGGAGCGGTTACAGTTGAGGGTTCTCGATCTCCGCCCCGCGAGTGAGGGATAAAGAATGGAGCGAGAGTACCCCATACGTCCTATCGTCTCCGTAGGGGTGGTAGTCCGCAAAGGGAATCGAGTCCTCCTCGTTCGCCGAGGGCAGGAGCCCCGTAAAGGAGAGTGGAGCATCCCCGGCGGTGCGATAGAACTAGGAGAGACCATCCGCCAAGCCGCCCAGAGGGAACTCGAGGAGGAGTGTGGCCTCAAGATTCAACCCGGCCGGGTCTTGGACGTCATAGATGCCATCTATCGAGACGAAAAGGGCAAAGTTCGCTACCATTATGTGCTCATAGATTTGAACGCGGAATACCTGGGTGGGAAACTAGCAGTGGGGTCGGATATCGAGGAGGCCCGCTGGGTAACGAAGGAGGCACTCCCCAGGTTCTACCTCCCAGAGAAAACCTTAGCCGTTATCCTCAAGGCATTGGAAAAAAATGGGTAGAATCCATCGCTTGTCCTGGATTTAAAATCCAGGACAAGCCTATTATGTAGGGGAGGAGAACGTCGCCCTAAAGGGCGACGCTACATCCCTACCCCACATACCCAATTTGTAGCGTCCGAGTTCATCTCGGACGAAAAACCTCGCAGATAAACTGCGACGCTACAAGACCCCCCTTGCCAATTTGACACCCTCAAAAGCCGGGATATATAATCATTTACGAGGCTTTTTAACCCGCTTTGTTAGAAAGCGAGGGTTCAAAATGCTTATCATTAATGGCACTCTCATAACCGAAAGCGACCTCATCCCCAATGGCACTCTCCTCATCGAAGGCGACCTCATCGCTGATTTAGGAAGCACAAAGGAACTTGTCGCCAAGTACCCAGATGAGCAGAGGCTCGATGCCCAAGGGATGCTGGTCATGCCCGGCTTCATCTGTGCCCACACCCATTTCTACGGCGCTTTCGCCCGGGGGATGGCTCTCAAGGCTGAGCCCCCCACCAATTTCTCAGAGATACTGGAGCGGCTCTGGTGGCGGCTGGATAAGGCCCTCACCTTGGAAGATGTAAGGTACTCCGCTCTCATCTGTCTAGTGGACGCCATACGCCATGGGACGACGACCCTCATCGACCACCACGCCAGCCCCAACGCCATCGAAGGCTCCCTCGAAACTATCGCCTCGGCGGTCAAGGAGGGCGGGGTAAGGGCCTGCCTCTGCTATGAGGTGTCCGATCGGGACGGGGAGGAGAAGGCCACCCAGGGGCTAAAAGAGAACCGAGAGTTTATCGGAGCAGCGAGGGATGGGAAGTTCGGCCCCCTCATCGCCGGAACCTTCGGCCTCCATGCCTCCCTCACCCTCTCCGACGCCACCCTCAAGAAGGCGGTGGAGGCCGCCGAGGGAACGGGTTTCCACATCCACGTGGCCGAGGATATAGCCGATGTCAGAGACAGCCTAAAAAAGTCTGGGCTTCGGGTCGTGGAGCGGCTTAATAAGATGGGCATCCTAGGGGAACGAACCATCGCCGCCCACTGCGTTCACATCGATGCCTACGAGATGGACATCTTGAGGGAGACAAAAACCAAGGTCGTCCATAACCCTCGTTCCAACATGAATAACGCCGTCGGGGCGGCTGACGTCCTAGGTATGTTGAGACGCCACATAGTTGTCGGTTTAGGGAACGACGGCTTCTCCAACAACATGTTCGAAGAGATGAAAGCCGCCTACCTCATCCATAAGCATGTGCAGTGGGACCCCCAAGCCATGCCCGCGGATGAGGTAATCAGTATCGCTACGCGAAATAACGCTCGCATCGTCAACCTCTTCTTCTCTCACCCCTTGGGAAAACTCTCCATCGGCGCCTACGCCGACATCATCCTCTTGCGCTATCTGCCTCCCACCCCTCTCCGACTGGGAAACCTCCCTTGGCATATCATCTTCGGCATGGACGGGAGCCAGGTGGATACCACCATCGTGGGAGGGCGAATTCTCATGCAGGGCCGGAGATTAGTTACTCTAGATGAGGAGGCTATCTTCGCCCGCGCCCAGGAACTGGCCAGGGATCTATGGGTGAGGGTGTAGCTATGTCAGAGAGAATCCGCTATTTGTGGAAACGCGCCACCACCCCGATTAAGGTAGGACTATTTTTCGGCACTTTGGGTGCTCTTCTGGCCCTCTTGGGCTGGTTCCGGGTGAGGGGAGACCTACTGGGCCTACTTCTTGCCCTCCTCATCTCCTTCGCCACCTGGGGGGTCGTCTCCTGGGCCATAGCCCAGGCGGTCTACGAGGTAGAGAAAGACGAAGGTGGCCAAAAGGTGTAACCTCTGCGCAGGGCGAGGCAAGGTTGGGGAAGAAGAGGAGACCTGTTACCTCTGCCGAGGAAGTGGCCAGTTCGTCGAAGGCTGTGGCTCCTGTCACCATTTTTGCTTCTCCCCCCTCTCTTATCAAATGAGCAGGGGCGGCTCGGGCTACTGCACTTTATCTTTGCGCCGCCTGCTCCCCGGCTGGCCTAGAAAGAAGGGAGAATGGGAGACCATGAGCAAAGCCCTAGTAAGGGTGGATCACCGTTGCAAAGATTATAAGGAGACCGAAAGGGAGGATGCCACTTTCGGCTCCTGGTGGAGGAAAGAATGGCCGACCTTAAGGTAGAGATCTGCGGCTTGACATTTAAGAACCCCATCTTGGCCGCCGCTGGCCCTCCCACCTGGAACGGAAAGGCAATGGTGGCCTGCGCCCAGGGAGGAGCGGGCGGCGTCGTAGCCAAGACTATCTCTACCACTGCCGCTCAGGTCCCCGAGCCTTGCATGGCCCAATTCGGCAAGGCCTCCATGCTCAACACTGAACTCTGGTCGGAACTCCCCCCTGAACAGTTCATAGAGAAAGAGTATGCCATCGCTAAAGAAACGGGGCTTCCCCTAATCATCAGCCTAGGCTACACCGCCGACCAGATAAGAGAACTCGCCCCCAAGGTAGAGCCCTACGCTGACGCCTTGGAGTTGAGCACCCATTATATCGGCGAGGACCCACGGCCTATGATCGAGGCCATCCAGGCAGTGAAGGACGCGGTAGAAGTGCCCGTCTTCGTCAAACTGAGCCCCTTGGGTAGGGAGATGAAAGCCGCTGCCCAGGCAGCCCAAGAGGCAGGAGCCGATGGGATAGTCGCCATCAACTCCTTCGGCCCCTGCCTGGCGATAGATGTAGAGAGCGGCCTTCCCCTAATGGGGAGCGAGGAGGGGTATGGGTGGCTCTCCGGCCAGGCTCTTAAGCCCTTGGCCTTGCGTTGCCTCTTCGATGTGGCGCGCACCGTTAATATACCCGTCTTCGGCTGTGGGGGCATCTCCCGAGGCACCGACGCCATCGAGCATTTCATGGTCGGGGCCTCCGCCGTCCAACTCTGCACCGCCGCTATTTTGCGCGGCCCCTCCGTCTTCGGCAAGATCGCCCAGGAGATGGAAGCCTGGCTCGACTCCCACGGCTACGCATCCGTGAACGAGGTCAAGGGCCTCACCCTACAACGCATCAAAGAGCGCAATGTTCGCACCACCCATATACCGCCCATCGTCGACCTCGACCTATGCAACGCCTGCCGACTCTGTGAGATATCTTGCGTCTACGACGCCATAAACGTCATCAACGATAAGGCCCAGGTGGACGAGGAACTCTGCTATGGCTGCGGCCTCTGCGTCACCCGCTGCCCCACCCGGGCGCTCTCCATACCGGCATAATATGAAGGGCAGGTTTCCATACCTGCCCTATCTGCTGCTGCCTCTCGTTACCGCTTGTCCTGGATTTTAAATCCAGGACAAACATCAATCCAGTTTCTACGTAGCGTCGGGCTTCAGCCCGACGGGAGAACGCCCCCCTAAAGGGCGACGCTACATTTTCACGCCTTCTCCCTCTTCCATTTTTCTCCCAATTCTGCTACCCTTAACCCAGGATGCGTCTCCAAGAATCTTTAACCCTCAATCGCGGCGACATCGTCTCCTTTGTCGGCGCCGGCGGGAAGACCACCGCTATGTACCGCCTGGCCCAAGAACTGGTGGGCCTGGGCTGGCGGGTGGTAACCACTACCACCACCATGATCCGTCCCCCTACCCTTGAGCAGAGCGAAGAAACGATCCTAGAAGCCGACTTAACCCTCCTCCTTCAGAAGGTGGAACAAGCCCTAGAGGGCCACCATCACGTTACTGTGGCTACTGGTCAGAAGCAGGATGAAAAAGGCAAATTGGTAGGCCTCCAGCCCGAACTCGTGGGAAAACTGACGAATATTCCCTCGATAGACGCCATCATTGTAGAGGCCGACGGGGCCCGAGGCCGCTCCCTCAAGGCTCCTGCTCCCTACGAGCCCCCGATCCCCCCAGCCACGACCATCCTCGTTCCCATGATAGCCGTAGATGCCATAGGCCAGCCCCTCGATGAGAGGATAGCCCATCGCCCTGAACTCGTCGCTCGGCTGACGGGAGCCTCCTTAGGAGACCGAATCACGCCAGAGATGGCAGCCCAGGTCCTCGCTCACCCCGAAGGGGGGCTCAAAAACGCTCCCCCTTCAGCCCGAGTGATCGCCCTCATAAACAAGGTGGACCCCTTGACTTTGGCACCAGCCCAGGAGGTAGCCAAGAACTTCCTATCCGCCAGTTCTATAGATCGAGTGCTTCTAGGTGTGGTGGCGGAACCTGAACCCATCCTCGAGTGTTGGACGAAGGTGGCAGGAATAATCCTCGCGGCTGGCGAATCCCGCCGTCTGGGGCATCCCAAACAACTCTTGCCCTTGGGCCAAAAGACGATGCTAGAACATATAGTGGAGGTAGCCCTTTCCTCCCCTTTTCAGGAGGTAATTGTCGTCTTGGGACACCGCGCAGAGGAGATCCAGCCCCTCTTAAGGAGGGTAAAGGTGGTAGTTAACGAAGAGTGGCCCCAGGGGCTGAGCAGTTCCCTCCGCGCAGGCTTACAGTCCCTCCCCCCTGGCTTTGAGGCCTGTCTCTTCCTCCTGGCCGACCAACCCAAGGTGACGCCCCAACTGGTAGAGAGCATAATCACTAGACACCGCCGCACCCTGGCCCCCATCGTGGCCCCTCGCTTTCGAGGACGACGTGGGAACCCGGTCCTCTTCGCCCGCCCTCTATTCTCCGAACTTCTCAGTTTAGAAGGAGAGGAGGGAGGAAGAAGCCTCATCGAGAAACATAGCCATCTGGTAGAATGGGTAGAGGTCGATTCAGAAGAGTATTTCCTTGATATAGATACCCAGGAAGATCTAAAATATCTCAGGAGCAAGGAATGAAGCCGCTCTCCTCCATCAAGAACCTGATCATCGACATGGATGGAGTGCTCTATCGGGGCCGCCGAGCGTTACCTGGAGCCAAAGAGTTCTTAGGACATCTGGAGGAGAGGAGGACCACCTATACATTAGTCACCAACAACGCCACCCGCACACCAGAGGAGTTCGTCGCTCTACTCAAGGAGATGGGCATCGAGGCCTCTCCTCGGCGGATCCTCACCTCGGCCTTGGCCACGGCCGACTATCTGGCGAACCTCCTTCCTAAAGGTGCTCGGCTCTATCTCATCGGTGAGGAGGGGCTATATTCCGCCCTTGCGGCTCGAGGCTTCGAGTTTGGAGAAAGGAATGTAGAGGCCGTGGTCGTGGGGATGGACAGACAACTCACCTACGAGAAACTGAAAAGCGCCACCATAGCCATCCGCCAGGGCGCTCGATTCATAGGGACCAACTCGGACAAGAGTTTCCCCGCCGAGGAGACGTTAGTCCCTGGGGCTGGTGCTATCCTCGCGGCCATAGAGGCAGCAACAGGCGTACAGCCCACCGTCATCGGGAAGCCGCAGCCCATCCTTTTTCAGATGGCTTTACAAAGGATGGGGGCCACCGGAAAAGAGACGGCCGTCATCGGCGACCGGCTGGAGACCGACATCCTAGGAGGCCAACGGTGCGGCCTCACCACCATCCTCCTCCTAACTGGCGTAACCCAAAAGGAGGACCTAGCAAAATCAGAGATCCAGCCCGATTATACCTTCGAGAGCCTAACCCAGTTAGTCCACGCCCTCTCTTAGCCTTCACCGCCTCTCCTGAGCGTTTAGCGACAGCCCTACGCCGGGGTTTTGACGCGAGGAGCATTATTATATTATAGTATATACTGAGATGCAAAGAGACGGAGGAATTCCGTATAAGCAAGAGTTGGGCGCACCGTGTCATAACCGTCAGGGTCAGGAGAAAGTTTTGTGTTGATATGCAAATCGTAAAGCGACGCCAACGAATAACCGATTTTTTGGGCTTGAAGAAAAACATCGTGGCTCTACTGGCAATGGTTGTGTTGGTAGGGTTGGGGGAAAAGATGGCAGAACGATTTCTGCCACTTTACCTGATGGCCTTGGGCGGTGGCGCGTTCTCGATTGGCTTGCTGAACGGCTTGGACAATCTCCTCAGCGCCCTGTACTCTTTTCCTGGTGGTTATGCCAGCGATAAATTGGGTTACAAACGCGCCCTGTTGCTGTTCAATTTGATTGCAATGGCGGGCTATGTTGTAGTGATTGCTGTACCCAACTGGCAAGCCGTCATTCTTGGCGCAATCCTGTTCGTGTCGTGGACGGCTATCTCATTGCCTGCCACGATGGATATGGTGGCAACTGTTTTGCCCAAACACAAGCGGACGATGGGCGTGTCGCTGCACTCGCTTGTTCGGCGCATTCCGATGGCGCTAGGGCCAGTGATTGGCGGCGTACTTATTGGAGTATTCGGGAAAACGCAAGGCATCCGTCTTGCCTTCATCGCCGCCCTCATCTTGGCAGGCGTATCGCTGGCGCTCCAGCAAATAATGATTGACGATGACAAACGAATCCTCGCAAAGAACGGCTCACCCCACTCATACGGCCTGACCTTGGTGGATGCGCCCCTGCGAAACCTGCTGGTATCGGACATCCTGGTGCGCTTCTGCGAGCAAATCCCCTATGCTTTTGTCGTTGTCTGGTGCGTCAGCATCAATAGCATTACGCCATTGCAGTTTGGTTTATTGACGACCGTCGAGATGATAACAGCAATGCTCGTCTATATTCCCGTGGCGTATCTGGCAGACAGGAGCACCAAGAAACCGTTTGTGGCGGCGACGTTTGCCTTTTTCACAATGTTTCCGCTGGTCTTGCTTGTGGCGCGATCTTTCTGGGTAATGGTGATTGCATTTATTATTCGGGGCTTGAAAGAGTTTGGCGAACCGACACGCAAAGCGTTGATTATGGATCTAGCCCCAGATGGCAGAAAGGCGGCGACGTTTGGCCTGTATTACCTAATACGAGATGTAATCGTATCCATCGCCGCTTTTGGCGGTGCCCTACTCTGGGATGCTTCAACGGCAAAACTCATCACCGATACGATTGAGGTAGGACAGGCGCTCTTGCCTTTCTTCAACTCGGTTACATCCCCTGCAACCAACTTTCTTGTCGCTTTCGGCTTTGGATTAGCGGGAACGCTCTATTTTGTTTTGTTCGGCCAGGATTTAGGCCGTACAGCAATCCCTATCACACAAACTCAATCATCAAAGGAGTAAACGACTATGAAATGGGTAACTCGCTCCCACGTCCATGTGGACCGCGTTGCTTGTCCGTGGCTTATCAGCCGTTTCATTGACTCGGACGCGGAATTTATTTTCGTGCCAAAGAGTCAGGTGGCGCAGGTGGCAAAAGAAACAGGAGCAATTCCTTTCGATGCCCCGAATGTGGAACTTGGACATAAAGACGGGAAATGCTCATTTGAATCCATCATCGAGAAATACGGCTTGACAGACCCTGCCTTGCTTCGCCTTGCTAAAATCGTACACGCGGCGGACATTGAAACTGACCTTCACGCAGACGAGATAGCCCCTGGTCTAGAAGCCATTGCAGTAGGATACAGCCTTCGCTTTCCTGATGATACGGAAAACTTGAGCCGACAATTTGATGTGTACGATGCGCTATACGCTTGGTGTCGGCTGCAAATGACAAAGCAGGGGCAAAATCCAAGAGTGCGCCCAACAAGCGGTTGCAGCCGACCGCCTTCGCTGCGCGCGTGGTAGAACGGGAGACCCTTGTGGCCTCCCGTCTTTTTGGGTGTGTACAGGCCGCGCCTTTGACTTAATCCCCCACCTTTGGTATACTTGAAAAGTAGCATATCTATCTTGAGGAGGCATTTGGGAGGTTAATAGATGTTCTTCCCAGGTTATTTTGACCCTATGTACCTCATCTTCGCCCTTCCCGCTCTCATCTTGGCCTTCTTCGCTCAATACAAGGTGCAATCCACATACGCCAAATATTCCCGCCTGCGCAACATGCGAGGGCTAAGCGGGCTGGATGCCGCCCGTTGGCTCCTGGGGGCCAGCGGCCTGAGCCATATCTCCGTGGAGGGAGCCCCAGGGCGTCTCAGCGACCATTATGACCCTCGCCAGAAAGTTCTTCGCCTCTCCCGGGAGGTGGCCTTCAGTCAGTCGGTGGCCGCCTTGGGCATCGTGGCTCACGAAGTGGGCCACGCCCTCCAAGACCATACCAATTACGCCTTCCTACGCCTCCGCACCGGGCTAGTCCCCGTCGTCAACCTGGGCTCCTACCTGGGCTTCATCCTCTTCTTCATCGGGATACTCCTTCAACTCTCGGGCCTCGTCTGGTTGGGCATCATCTTCTTCTCCGGCAGCATCGTCTTTGCCTTCCTCACCCTGCCCGTGGAGTGGGATGCCAGCCGCCGAGCCTTAGGGATGCTCAGCGCCAGCGGTTTAGTCGATTCCAGGGAAGTGAAGGGTGCCCAGGCGGTCCTCTCGGCGGCTTCCTTGACCTATGTGGCTGCCCTGGCCCAGGCGATCTCCAGCCTACTCTATTACATCTTCATCGCTCTAGGGATGCGCCGCCGCGACTAACCAGGAGGGGATGCGAGAAATTTCGACATGCGAATACCTGACCATCGGGAGGGCGACGCCACAAGGAAGGTCGCCCTCCTAGATTTAACCTATCCAGAACTGGAAGATCTGATTCTCTCCCTAGGCCAGCCCCGCTACCGAGCCGCCCAGATAGCCGAATGGCTCTACAAACATCTTGTTTCTGACTTCAAGGAGATGCACAACCTGCCTCCAGCCTTACGAGAGCGGCTGTCTGAGGTTTCGGTGATCGGGAGGCTGAATCCGCTCGAGGAGATAGCCTCCCAAGATGGCCTCACGCGAAAGGCCCTTTTCTCCCTCCCCGACGGCCACACCATCGAGAGCGTCCTCATGCACTATAAAAAGCGGCACACCCTCTGCCTCTCCACCCAAGTGGGCTGCCCCATAGGATGCCCCTTCTGTGCCACGGGACAATCGGGGTTCGAGCGGGACCTATCGCCCGGGGAGATAGTAGAGCAGGTGCTATATTTCGCCCGTGAATTGAAAGGGACGGAGCAAAGGCTCACTAACCTGGTCTTCATGGGGATGGGGGAGCCCTTTCTCAACTGGGAGGCCACCTGGAAAGCGATCCAGGCCCTCACCGACCCTCGCCGCTTCGGGCTGGGAGCCCGCCACATCACTATCTCCACCGCCGGCTTCGTGCCCGGCATAGAGGCTCTAGCCCGGGAGGGTTCTCAAGTGAGTCTGGCCATCTCCCTCCACGCGGCCAACGATGAGTTACGGGAGAGGCTCGTCCCCCTCAATCATCGCTACCCCCTAGAGGTGCTAACGGGAGCCTGCCGAGATTATGTCAAGCGCACAAAGCGAAGGATCACCTTCGAGTACGCTCTCATAGAGGGGGTGAACGATTCGTGTTCCCACGCTCAGGAGTTGGCTGGGCTTCTCTCCGGCCTCCTCTGTCACGTCAACCTCATACCCCTCAACCCCACCGCGGATTGTGGGTGGCGAGGCAGCTCCAAGGGTGTGATCTTGGCCTTCCAAAGGGAACTCCTCAAAGCAGGGGTGCCGGTTACCGTCCGCATCGACCGGGGGCTAGATATCCATGCCGGGTGCGGCCAACTTCGCTCTCGGCGATAGAGCCGCGGAGCCAAAAGCCCCCGTGCTATTGACAAGCCCTTTTTATCATGGTAAAATGTTTTTGATTTTACACTATGAACCTCGGGTTACACGGAGGACACATCTAGCACACTGAGTACATAGTCGCACATCAGATCACGTAGTAGGGGCGTAGGGGGGAACGTTATGAGGCACCTAGATAGTCAATGGCGGTTGTCTGTCGCCTGGTGCCTCTTTGCTTTGTGAAAACATACTGTCCGGCGGCGAAAAGGGGGGTGTACAGGCCTGTTGAATTCGGGGGGTTAATGAAATGGACAAAAGAAGGTTGAACCTCCGGTTGAGGGTAATGGTAAGAGCCCTGGTTTACGCCATGATGATTGGCTCCCTCCTCCTGGTGGGTATGCCCACCAGCGAGGTAGGGGGGACGTCATCCCCCACCGCTTCGACCCCTTGGCTAGATACGAAAGAAAGCGCCGGCATCGCCCACTTTATCTTTCAGTCACCGGCCCGGATCGAACGGTATGATATGAACGCAGAGACATGGCGGGGAGACATCTCGTTGAGTGATACGCCAACGGCCTTTGCTGTTGATACAGATGGACTCTACATCAGCTTTGGCCGTCGTACCTCCCGGTTTAACTTGGATGGAACGGGAGAGACACATTTGCAAAACACAAACTCGGACGTTACGAGCCTGTTTACCGTCAACAACTTCCTTTACATCCACTATTCCAACACCCTCTTGAGTGTCAATAAACTTTCAGGTACGTTGATCGATTCCAAGGACTACTGGTATGGTATGCAAGGGATTGACGTCGCCCCTACGATAGGAAAGGCCTTCGGCCGTACCGTGGGGATCAGCCCCTCCGACATTGTGCAGGTGATTCTGAACAGCGACGGCACTTTGGGCAACCAGAACGACAGTCCCTATCATGGAGACTTTCCAAGTGCAAGCCAAACCTTCGTGTTTCCAGGAGAGGCACGTGTTGCTGATGATTCAGGAATTGTCTATAACACCAATGATCTCACCTACAATAATAGTTTGGCGGGTAGTTTTGACGATTTGGGCTTTTATGTTGATCTGCCGATCGTTCTCCGCGACGGTACGCTTATTGCTTATTCCAACACCTTCCTGGAAACGGGCCAATACATACCCGATGAACCACCGCTCAAGATTTATGTCAAAGGTGAAAATATCTTCTCATTTTTCACTGGATTGCAAGGTACCGACGTTGCTAAGATTCCGGTGAGCCTTTTGGAGCCAGGCGAACCCGGCCAGCCAGTCGATCCAAATGGCCTATCCTACGTCCCCGACTCGGTTCTGTTGGGCCAGGGTGAAATTGTTTATCTCTTGAGCCGGGCATATCTCAGTGTGTTTCGCTGGTCGGTTTCACAGCGTAGTTATTTGGATACGATTCCTCTGATCGAGGCACCCACTTATATGGCTTATTCGGGTGAGACAGATCGTCTCTACCTAACCTACCCGTCAGGCAAGATTACCCAGATACGACTGGGTCAATCAATGACTGAGCAACCCTTCGTCAATTCTCCGCAGATGCCGTGTGGCCTGGCCACTGCCGGCGAATACGTCTTCGTCTGTGATCCGTCGGGTGCCTGGGTGTCCCATTTTACATACAGCCCGGATGGCGTGCTGATTTCGCAGGAGGATTGGAATTACTTCTCTTACGAGTATGTTTGGAACGAAGTCAACCGGAAAATGTACTTCTTTAGAGATGATACGAGCCCAAACGATTTGCTCTGGGAAGATATCGACGTGAATGGCGTAATCGGGGCCAAGATGGATTCGCCCTACCATAGCAGTGAGGGGATCTTGCATCCCATCCGGGTGGCGCCTGACGGCTCCATTGTTGTGTTGGGTTCTGGCCGGATCTACAATGCCATCAGCCTTGAGCAAGTCGATACGCTGTCCAATATCATAGATGATGCTGCGTGGGGAAACGCTACCCTTTTCACTCTGCGCGCCTTTGAAAATGGCAGCCAGTTGCAGAAATGGGGGGCGAGTTACAGTGTAGAAGCCACCCGAACGTTAGATGGCGATCCGACGCGGATGTTCCTCATCAATGAAGGCTTATTGGTGATAACAGACTTTCTCGGCAGGCCTTGGTTTTCGATTTGGGATCTCGATTTAAATGAGGTATATCAGCTCCCTAGATTGTTCCTGCCCCTCGTCCTCAAGAACTATTGTCCTGACTTTTTCGACGACTTTAGCAACCCTGCTAGCGGTTGGTGGGTGGGCGAAGATTCTTACGTCCGCGCCGAGTATCTGAGCGGTGAGTATCGCGTTCTGTCTAAACAGGCTGGTTATTTCTATCTCTTCGATGCGCCCACCTGCAACCGTGAAAACTATGTGGTGGAATTAGATGCTCGCTGGAGTGGAACGCCAGGCAGCAGCTATGGCATTATCTTTGGTATCACTAGTGGCTTCAACCAGTACTATCTCTTTGATATGAATACCGACTACCGACAGTTCCGGCTTTACCGTCGGGATCCGACTGGCTTCACACTGATTGTGCCTCCCACCCCTTCTTCAGCCATCAATGGCGGCACCGCTTCCAACCACATGAAGGCCACCCGTAATGGCAGTTCAATCACGTTGGAAGTGAACGGAACAGTGCTAGGTACCTGGTCAGACAGCGCGATCTCTGGTTTGACCGGTGCAGGGCTTGTTTCAAGCCCCTACAGCAACAATCCAATCTCAGATGCTCGCTTCGATAACTTCCGTGTGACTGATCTGGTGGGTGCCGGTGCAGCGGCACAAGGTCTGACTCAGCAAGCAACTGGGACTTGCGAACCTCGGGGCTGCCAGACTCGCCTTGAGCCAGTGCCTCCCGAGATGGGCTGGTGAAGACAAGGCTGTGCTTGGTTTGATACGCAGGGCCTGTTGTTGCCGACAGGCCGTCACTGAATAGGTCGCTGCACCCGGCCAGCCTCGCTACTTGGTTACCCAAATTTCTGCGTTCCTCGCCCGCCACGTCTACTTGCCCCTTGTACTGAACGACTACTAAACCTCCCCATCATATTGGGAAATAGATGATGAAGCCCCTTCGTATGGCGAGGAAGGGGCTTTCTTTACTACCCCCTTACCTGTATTTCCCCACCGCCAAGGCCACACGCGGCTATTGATTTTTTCGGCCATAGAGTGTAAGATTAGTGAGTTGGGAAAGATGGTCAAACTGGCTCCTTCTATTCTGGCTACCGATTTCTCTCGCCTCGGCGAGGAGGTAGCGGCTTGTGAGGCAGCGGGTGCCGACTACATCCATGTCGATGTGATGGATGGCCATTTCGTGCCCCAGATCACCTTCGGCCCTTTGATAGTCGAGGCCCTGCGCCCTAGGACTCGACTGCCTTTAGACGTCCACCTCATGATAGAGGAACCAGAGAAACATATCGAGGCTTTCGCCCAGGCAGGCGCAGATATCCTCACTGTCCACCAAGAGGCCTCCCCCCTCCTCCACCGCCTAATTGAGAGGATAAAGGAGTTAGGTCTCCGCGCTGGGGTCTCCATCAACCCCATGACCCCTCTGGCTAGTGTGGAGGAGGTTCTGCCCTATATCGATCTCCTCCTCTTGATGACCGTGGATCCCGGGTATGGGGGACAGACATTCATCCCCAGCATGCTGGAGAAGATCAAGAAGGCGCGAAGCCTCCTAGATGAGAAGGGGCTCTCCTGCGAACTAGAGGTGGATGGAGGGATAGACAGCGAGACAGCACCCCAGGTGGTGGCTGCTGGGGCCACGGTGCTGGTGGCCGGAACCGCCGTTTTCGGGCAAGGTCAAGATATTGGAGCAGCACTGAAGGCCCTTCGGGCGTTCGCATCCTGAGGAAGAGAGCGTAGTAACCGCGCCCTTATCGCGGGGTTTAACAAATGGAGGTGAAAAGGGCTACAGAGTCAACCTTCCTTCGGCTATCATCCTGTCCAAAGAACGCAAACATTTGGCACACACCTTGAGCCTCCTCTTGGTGTTGCCGATGATGATCGTCCTCTTCTGGATATTGGGTTTGAATTGACGGTTGGTGCGATTGAGGGCGTGGCTGACATTATGGCCGAACCGAGGCTCCTTACCACATATATCACATTTAGCCATTACACCGCTCCTTCTATATTCAACAAATAATCATATCACAAAAAGGCGATTTGAGCAAACCAAGGCCTCCGAGAAGCAGAGATAATTCTGGCTTGACGCCAAGACAGGCGAAGAGGAGGGGGAAATGACCGAGGAGACGCAACTGGGAAGGATAGAGATATCGCCCACAGCCATCGCCCATCTGGCTAGCCAAGCGGTGCTCCAATGCTACGGTGTAGTGGGCATGGCCGCTCGCACCCTTCGTAACGGCCTGGCGGTCCTTCTCCACGCCAGTGAGAGCCACAGGCGAGGCGTGGAGGTTAAACTCGTCGATGACCAGATCGTCATCGATCTTTACGTCATTATTGAGTACGGTACCCGGGTCTCCGAAGTGGCCCACAATATCGTCCAGAGCGTCAAGTACAATGTGGAAAAAGCCTTAGGCGTTCCGGTGGCCCAGGTAAACGTCCATGTCCAAGGACTGCGGGTGAGCAAGGAGTAGATCCGAGGAGAATTGAGAGAAAAACCTGAACTCAGGTGTGATGGTCAGGATCTGAAGCGGATGCTGGCTACGGCGACCGCTTGGCTGGAGAAGCACGCGGTAGCCATCAACGCCCTCAACGTCTTTCCCGTCCCCGACGGCGATACCGGGACCAACATGTTCCTCACCATGCAGGCGGCTCTGCAAGAGATAGGAAACGCCTCCCAGAGTTCTCTCGCTTCTGTAGCCCAAGCCGCCGCCTACGGCGCTCTCATGGGCGCTCGGGGCAACTCGGGGGTCATCCTCTCCCAGTTACTGCGAGGGATAGCCAACAGTCTGGACAAAAAGCAAACTTTCGGCCCCCTCGAATTCGCTCGGGCCATGGTCGAGGCCTCGACGATGGCCTATAAAGGGATCATCCGGCCCGTAGAGGGGACCATGCTCACCGTGAGCAAAGACGCCGCCAACGCGGCCATGGCCTCTGCCCAGGAGGGGGAAGATCTCCTCGCCGTTCTAGAGAAGACGGTGGAAGCGGCAAAGGAATCAGTGGCTAGGACCCCTACCCTCCTTGATGTCCTTCGAGAAGCCGGGGTCGTCGATGCCGGAGGCCAGGGCCTCTTCATCATCCTAGACGCCATCTTACGCTGCCTCAAGGGAGAATCGATAGAGATGAAAGAACCGACGGAGATGGTATCCGCTGAACTACCAGAGGAGACGGAGATGGAATGGGGTTACTGTACCGAGTTCATCCTCCAAGGCAAAAACTTAAGCCTGGCGGAGGTGCGGGAGAGGATAGCCTCCTTTGGCGACTCGGCTCTGGCGGTGGGCGACGAGCGGGTCATAAAAGTCCACGTCCACACCTTCGACCCCGGCCAGGTGCTCAGTTATGCCTCCAGCCTCGGTGTGCTCACCAATATAAAGATCGATAATATGCAGGAGCAACATCGGGAGTTTCTGGTTCTGGGGGAAGAGGCCGCTAAGGCTGCAGCGGAAGAGATAGAAGGCGTAGCTACGGTGGCCGTGGTCTGGGGTAATGGATTCATGCGGGTCTTCGAGAGCCTGGGGGTAAAAAGCGTCGTCCCCGGTGGCCAGACTATGAACCCCAGCACGCAAGAACTCTTAGAGGCCATAGAGAGCCTCCCCACTAAGGAGGTGATAATCCTTCCCAACAACGAGAATATCTTCTTGGCCGCCGAACAGGCTCAAAAACTCTCCAGAAAGAAGGTGGTAGTAGTGCCCACCACCACCATCCCTCAGGGCATAGGAGCCCTCCTGGCCTTCGACAAGGAGGCGGATCTGGAAACCAACGCCCAAAATATGGAGAAGGCGATAGCCGCTATCCAGACAGTGGAGGTGACCACTGCCGTGCGCCCGGCGAAGATCAACAGCATTAAGATAAAGGAGGGAGAGACCATCGCCCTCCTTAACGGCCATCTGGCCGCCTCTGGAGAGAAGATCGAGGAGGTCGTTCGGGAGGCCCTGGAAAAAGTGGGGGCCGACCAGTACGAGATCATCACCCTCTACTACGGAGAAGATACCCCCCTACAGGCGGCTGATATCCTGGCCGACGAGATCCGCCGATGGTACCCTCAACAAGAGGTAGAACGCATCGATGGTGGGCAACCTTACTACCACTATATCATCTCCGTGGAGTGAATTATAAGTGACGGTAAAGGTAGTCACCGACAGCACAGCCGATCTCCCTCCAGAGACCGCACAAAGGCTAGGGATCACTGTGGTGCCTCTCAACATACATTTCGGTACAGAGACTTTCCGTGACGGGATAGATCTCACCACCCGGGAGTTCTTCCGCAAACTGCACACCTCACCCCTTTCCCCCTTCACCTCGCCTCCTAGCCAGGCCACCTTCTACGACGCTTACGCCAAGTTGAGCAGGGAAACCGACGAAGCGATCTCCATCCACGTCTCCTCCAAACTAAGCGCCACCTACCGGATGGCTAGCGAAGTAGCCGAATCGGTCTTAGGGCAATGCCGCATCATGGTCATGGATTCTCTCACCATCTCCTTGGCTTTAGGAAACCTGGCGGTCGCTGCGGCAGAGGCGGCACAGGAAGGGGCCAGCCTAGATGAGGTGGTAAGGCTGGTTCGGGGTATGATCCCTCACCTATACCTTGTCTTCTTCGTAGAGATCCTCGATTATCTGGAGCAAGGAGGGCGCATCGGAAAGGCCCAGGCCCTCCTGGGCACCATGCTGGGCATCAAGCCTCTCCTCATCATCGAAGAGGGGGAGATCCAGCCTTTGGAGAAGGTCCGCACCCGAACTAACGCCCTGGAAAAACTGTTCGAATTCATCACCGAGTTCCCTCGTATCGAGAAGATGACCCTCATCAAGGGGATAGAGAGTATGGGGATGGAGGAACTCCTCCAACGGATCGAGGCGACCTACCCCGACAAAGAGGTGGACGTCGTCACCTATGGCCCGGCGTTGGCCACCCATGTGGGCCCCGGAGCCATGGGGGTCTTCGTCTACGAGGGTATGGATTAAGATGGTATCCCCCATCGAGAAACTGGATAAGATCCTAAACCTCGAGGAGAAGATGGGTTACGACAACCGGGCCGTCATCGGAGGGCTGGAGAGGCTGGCCCACTTCTGGGGCCCGGAAGCCGCACAAGCCGGAGAAGCCCTCCCCGTGGAGGAGATCGTGACTCTCCTACGTCGTTATCCAGAGGAAGAGGAAGAGGGGCGAAAGGCCCTCATCGAGGAGATCCGAAGCCTCATGAGGGGGAGAAAAGAGGTATCAGTTGCCGAAAAGAGGGCCCCCGAGCCCAAGGAGAGGGTAGATATCGATTCGCCGGTGACCGAACTCCACGGCGTGAGCAAAGCCTATGCCCAGCGCCTTCATCGTCTCGGAGTAGAGACTATCCGTGACCTCCTTTACCTCTTCCCCCACCGGTATGATGACTTTAGAGCCCTTAAAACCATAGACCAACTGGAGTACGGCGAGGAGGTGACGATAGTCGGCACCATCTGGGAGACCCAGACCCGTGAGACGAGAAGGGGGCAGACCATAACCACTAGCATCATCTCCGATGGCACATCCACCATCCAGGCCAGTTGGTTCAACCAACCCTACCTCTTGAAAAGCCTTAAACCCGGTCGCCAAATCGTCCTCAGCGGCAAGGTAGACCAATATCTGGGACGGCTAACCCTCCCCTCGCCAGCCTGGGAGCCTTTGGACCAAGAACTGATCCACACCGGAAGATTGGTCCCCGTCTACCCCCTCACCAAGGGGGTAGGAGCCCGTTGGATGCGCCGTCTGGTGAAGCGCACTGTAGATTACTGGTCGCTCCGGCTGCCAGACCATCTTCCCGCCCCTCGGCGAGAGAAAGCCGGGCTCTTCCACCTGGAGACCGCCATCCAACAGATTCATTTCCCTGACGACTGGGAGATGGTCAAAGAAGCCCGCCGTCGCCTCGCTTTCGACGAATTTCTTCTCATCCAACTAGGGGTGTTGAAACAAAGGCGCACATGGAGGGAAAAGCCCGGCCGTCCCCTGCCGACCGATGAAGGGCTCTTGGACAGGTTCCTAAAGTCGTTGCCCTTCAACCTCACCAAGGCTCAAGAGAAGGTCCTCTGGGAAATCCTGGGGGATCTACAAGAGTCGAGGCCCATGAGCCGTCTCCTACAGGGGGATGTGGGTTCCGGCAAGACGGTAGTGGCCGCGGCGGCTCTTCTTATGGCCGTGGCCAATGGTGCCCAAGGGGTGATCATGGCCCCCACCGAGATACTGGCCGAGCAACATTACTCCACTCTCAACGGCCTCTACAAGGCTACTAAAGTGAACCTTCGGCTCCTCACCGGAAGCCTTAAATCCGGGGAAAAAGAAGAGGCCTATCGGGAGATCGCCTCTGGTCGCTCCCAGGTGGTGGTAGGTACTCATGCCCTCATCCAAGAGGGGGTTGAGTTCCATGACCTGGCGCTCGCGGTCATCGACGAGCAGCACCGCTTCGGCGTCCGACAGAGGAGCGCCCTGCGCCAGAAAGGGCATAACCCCCATGTCCTGGTTATGACCGCCACTCCTATCCCTCGAACTTTGGCCCTCACCCTCTACGGCGACCTCGATCTCTCCATCATCGATGAACTCCCTCCTGGACGGAAGGAGATAACTACCCAGTGGATGGCTCCTCGGGAGAGGGAACGAGCCTACGCCTTCCTGCGGAGCCAAGTCGAGGAAGGGAACCAGGCCTTCATCATCTGCCCTCTAGTGGAAGAATCGGAGAAGATAGACACCAAAGCGGCGGTGGAAGAATATGAGAGGTTGCAAGGTATTTTTCCCGACCTTCGCCTGGGCCTCATCCATGGCCGGATGTCAGCCCCAGAAAAGGAAATGGTGATGAGGGATTTCTACCAGGGCCACCTCGATATCCTGGTGGCTACACCGGTCGTGGAGGTAGGGATCGATGTCCCTCGGGCCACCGTGCTCTTGGTGGAGGGAGCAGACCGTTTCGGCCTGGCCCAACTCCACCAGTTTCGCGGTCGTGTGGGTCGGGGCGAGGCCCAATCTTACTGCCTTCTTCTCGCCGACTCTCCTTCAAGCCAAGCGGAGGAGCGCCTGAAGGCTATAGAGTCCTCCCAAGACGGCTTCTACCTGGCGGAGGTCGATCTAGAGATGCGAGGCCCCGGCGAGTTCTTCGGCACTCGTCAGAGTGGCCTTCCCGACCTCAAGGTGGCCAAACTGAGTGATGTGAAGGTATTAGAAGAGGCCCGCGCTCTGGCCAAGGAGATATTCCAAGAAGATCCTAACCTGGAGTTACCTCAACATCGTCTACTAGCCCGCCGCGTGGCCGACTTCTGGCGTGGGGAAGGAGACCTCAGTTAGAGACACAAAATAGTCTTCTGAAACTTACGGTAGGAAGTTTCCAGTGAAAGACATACTGAAAATAGGTCTCGGCATCGTAATAGGGTTTACTTGCTTGGGTGCCCTCTTTTGCGGTGGACTAGTGCTATTCGGCTCTGCTCTTCCCAGGCCAGAGGAGCAGGAGCAACCCGCACCAACAGGAACCTCACGGCCTGCCCCGACGCCTACACCCACCCCTGTCGGTTTAACCCGTGCAAATCCAGCACCTTGGGGCGAGCCTGTGGTGAACGACCAGAGAGTAGAGTGTACTGTCCTATCAGTGGAGCGAGGGGTTACCCTTGAGTTTGAGCAGCCAAGCGAGGGCATGGAATTTATCGTCATCACCCTTCGGCTGCGGAACCTGGGCCCTCTTGATAAGGCTAGGCGCTATGGCTCTACAGATTTCCGAGTAGTGGGATCGAGGGGTGTGATCTACGATCGTATGTTCTTCCTCTCCACCCTCGACGATGCTCTAGGCTCGGGTGAGTTCTTTGGTGGCGCCGAGGTTACAGGTAAGATCATCCAGGAAGCAGGCATAGGCGAGAGCGACCTAGTCCTGATCTGGGACCCCGGGCCAGGTTCGAGCGCTCGCTACTTTTCCCTGGAGCAATGAGCCGGCTAGTAGAGCAGGAGTTGCCCGGCCGCGGAGGAAGCAGGATGCTTTGTTCTTCGACAAGCTCATCTTGTCTAACACAATTGGTTGCTCAATAATATGCTATAATTCCTAGGAGGATCAATGACCACCGCCCTTTTTCCCGGCACCTTCGACCCCTTCACCAACGGACATCTGGACATCGTCCAACGGGCCTCCGGCCTCTTCGACGAGGTTATCATCGGGGTCTACGCCCACCCTATCAAGACCTTGCTATTCTCCTATGAAGAAAGGGTGGCTCTGGTGAAAGAAGCGGTGCGGGAACTCCCCAACGTGCGTGTCGAATCTTACGATGGCCTCACCGTGGAGTTCGCTCGTCGCAAAAGGGCCCAGGTACTGCTCCGTGGCCTCCGAGTCATAGCCGACTTCGAACTAGAATTTCAGATGGCCCTCATGAACCGAGCCCTGGCGGCGGAGATAGAGACCGTTTGTCTCATGACTACCTACAAGTATTACTTCCTCAGTTCCAGCCTGGTGAAAGAGGTGGCTAAACTGGGGGGAGACATCTCTACCATGGTCCCGCCCCACGTGGAGGCCGCTTTGAAGACCAAGATCAAGGAACTGGACAAGAAAGGCGAGGACCGAATTGGGATCATCTCCCTCCGAGAATAGCGAAGTAGCCTGGCAAAGGGGGTAGTGAGATGGAAATAGTCTATTTGATCGATCGCTTGGAGTCCTTAATCAGCGAAGCAAAGCGGCTCCCCCTCACCTCCGGCGTGATCGTCAATCAAGATGAATTCTTGAAGGTCATAGACCAGATGCGGATCACCATCCCCCAGGAGATCCGAGAGGCCAGGCGACTAAAGGAGGAGAGAGAACAGGTTATCGCCCGGGCTCAGGCGGAGGCGGAAAAGATAGTGGCAGAAGCCAAGACACAGGTAAACGGCCTCTTAACCCAAGAGAAACTCCTCAAAGCGGCTAAAGAAGAGAGTGCCAAGATCATAGAACAGGCTCGCCGCGAGGCGGAGAAGATAAGAAAGGGAGCCGACGAGTACGCCATCGAAGTCCTGGGCCAACTGCAGGACCAACTGATGGCCCTCCAGACCACCATTCAGAACGGCCTCGATTATCTTCAAGGACCGACCAGGAAACAAGGGTAACCTTGACATTAGCGCACCCCTGACCTATATTCTAAAAGATGAGATTCAACGTCGCCCAACTTCTAAAGAGAGCCACCGGCTCCTCCCGCCACTACGAGATGCGGGAAAGTATAGAGGGTATCGACCCCGGACTGATTATCCGGGAACCTCTGGTAGGGCAGATAGAGATGGTTCGCACGGCCGATGGTATCTTAGTGAAAGGCGAACTGACCACGGCTGTGGAACTGCCATGTGACCGATGCCTTGAACCCTTCACCCAAAAGGTAGGGTTTAAGATCGAGGAGGAGTTTCACCCCACCATCGACATGAGCACGGGGGCCCAACTCCCCTATGATTATGATGAGGAGGAGATGCGCATCGATGAACACCATATCCTCGATCTTACAGAACTCATGCGTCAGAGCATCTTTCTGGCTTTGCCGATGCATCCGGTCTGCCGAGTTGACTGTCTCGGCCTTTGCGCCCGGTGTGGCCAGAACTTAAACGAGGGGCCTTGTGACTGTGAAGAGTCGAAGGTGGACCCTCGTCTAGAAATACTGAAAAAACTCGGGTGAGGAAAGAGAATGGGTGCTTTACCCAAGAGAAAGATATCCAAAGGGCGGAGGGATAGGCGGCGGAGCCATTGGCGGCTCAAGCCTCTGCATCTCGTGCCCTGTCCCCAGTGCCATGAACTTCGCTTGCCCCACCATGCTTGCCCTACCTGTGGCACCTATGGGGGGCTTGAGGTGATCCCTAAAGAGGAGTCGAAATAAGCCGGCCTCTTCTCCCCTTCTTATGGCCGTGCCGGGTGGCAGAGCAAGCACGGCCGCTTCTATGTCAGTATAAAAGTCTGCCTTATTTAGAAGGGGGACAGGCAAACGATGGCTAAGAAACTTGCTCTTCTCTTCCCTGGCCAGGGCTCCCAGTACGTGGGTATGGGTCGAGATCTTTGCCAAGAGTGGCCCCAGGCTCGGGCCATCTTTTCCCAGGCCGATGAGGCTTTGGGGTTCCGTCTCTCGGACCTCATCTTCCAGGGGCCTGAGGAGGCGCTGGGCGATACCATCAATACGCAGCCGGCAATATTGGCTACCAGCATAGCCTGTTGGGAGGCTCTGTCTGTCCAGGGGTCGTTTGAACCCGCCTATCTTGCCGGCCATAGTCTGGGGGAATATACTGCCCTGGTGGTGGCGGGCGCGCTGGGGTTCGAGGAGGCCCTGCACTTGGTGAGGGAGCGCGGCCGCCTGATGAAGGAGGCAGGAAGAGAAAAGCCAGGAGGCATGGCCGCCATCCTGGGCTTGAAAGAGAGGGTGGTGGAAGAGATCTGCCACCAAGTCGATTCCCAAAACCCGGGGACTTTGGCTGTAGCCAACTACAACTGTCCCGGCCAAGTCGTCATCTCCGGCCTTAAGGAGGCCCTAAGAGCGGCTATGCAATTGGCACAAGAGAGAGGCGCACGGAGGGTCGTGCCCTTGGCTGTGACCATCGCTGCCCATTCGCCCCTCATGGCCTCTGCGGCCACCCTCTTCGCCCAAGCAGTCGCTCGCCTCCCTTTCCGCCGAGCGGAGATCCCGGTTGTAGCCAACCTCACCGCCCAGCCCATCACCTCCCCTGAGGAGATAAGAAACGAACTCGTTCAACAACTCGCCTCCGCCGTTCGCTGGACCGAGTCGGTTCAATATATGATAAAGGAAGGCGTCTCCACCTTCATAGAGGTGGGGCCGGGAAATATACTCAGTGGGTTGGTCAAGCGGATCGATAAGAGAACCCAGGTCGTAAATGTAGGCCATCTAGAAGAGTTGCGAGGTTTCAGGCTATGATTCGCCTTCCCCTCGGTTGTACCAACCTCCTAGTCTCTAGACTCTGTTTCGGAACCGTCCCTCTTGAAGAGTTGTCACCTCAAGAAGGCGGTCGAATCTTGGTTCAAGCCTGGGGAGAGGGGATGAACTTCTGGGATACCTCAGACGACTACGGTACCCATCCCCATGTAGCCGCCGCCTTGCAACAGGTGAAGAGAGAAGATGTCGTCGTAATGACCAAGACCTCCGCTGAGAGCGTGGAGGAGGCGGAAAAGAGCCTGCATCGATCTTTGGAGGAATTGGGAACAGACTACATCGACATCATGCTCCTGCACTACGTCAAGCCCGAATGGATCCCAAATACAAAAGAGATCTTAGAATTCCTGCATGAAGCGAAGGGCAAAGGCCTGCTGCGAGCAGTTGGCCTCTCCACCCACAGCGTGAAGACGACAAGGAGAGTTGCTAACCTCGCACCGGTGGAAGTAGTCCTCACAATAGCCAACAAAAAGGGCTCCTGGCTTCTGGAAGGAGAAGAGCATCGGATCGAAGATGGCCAGATGAGCGAGATGTGGATGGCCATAAAGGAGGCTTATCGGGCTGGCAAAGGGGTATGCCTGATGAAAATCCTGGGGAGTGGAACGATCGATCCCTCCGAAGCCATCACTTATGTTACCAGGTATCCCTATTTTCATTCCTTGGTCATCGGGATGAAGAGCCTGGAAGAGGTAAAGATGAACCTAAGTCTGATCCAAGGAGGGCAAAATGATCGACCTAACGGGTAAAGTGGCCCTCGTCACCGGGGGCTCTCGAGGCATCGGGCGGGCCATCGCCCTCAAATTAGCCTCCCTGGGAGCCAAGGTGGCGGTCAATTACTATACCAATGAGGATGAGGCCGACGCCCAAGAGGTGATAGAGGAGATCGCATCTCGGGGCGGAGAGGCGATCGCCCTGCAAGGGGATGTGAGGGACGCCGATCAGGCCGGGGATCTAGTGAGGAAGACCCTGGAAGCGTTCGGCCGCCTAGATATCCTGGTCAACAACGCGGGCATCACCAAAGACACCCTGCTGATGCGGATGAAGGAGTCCGACTGGGACCTGGTGATAGACACCAACCTCAAGGGAGCCTTCAATGTGACCAAGGCTGCCCACCGTCCCATGTTGAAACAAAGGTACGGTCGGATCATCAACATCAGCTCCGTCTCCGGCCTGGTGGGCCAGATCGGCCAGGCCAACTATTCAGCCTCTAAGGCCGGCCTCGTGGGCTTCACCAAGGCCGTGGCCAAGGAACTGGGCTCGAGAAACATAACCGTCAACGCCGTAGCCCCAGGCTACGTCCCCACCTACCTCACCGCCGATCTTCCTCAGGATCTGGTGGAGGAGTTCCTCAAACTCACCCCCCTGGGGAGACCAGGCACCCCAGAGGAGATAGCCAACGCTGTGGCTTTTTTCGCCTCCGAGGAGTCTTCTTATATCACCGGCCAGGTGCTAAGCGTTGACGGCGGTATGATGATGGTTTAAAAAGGAGTATAGAGATGGAAGAGAAATCGGGGTTAGTCATGGTCTCACCACAGGTCCTAACGACCATCGCTCGCCAAGCCACCCTCAATGTCCCTGGAGTAGTGAGCATGAGCCCGGGGATCAGTTTCGACCGCCTCCTAAGAAGAGGCAAAGGTCGCGAGGGCGTCAGGGTGGTGGTAGAAGAGGGTACCGTCTCCATCGACCTCTTCATCATCGTTGAACCCCAGGTGAACATGCTTCGCCTGGGACAGGAGATTCAACGAGAGGTAACCCGCGCCATCCAGGAGCTGGTGGGGATGGCTGTGCGGGAGGTTAACGTCCATATCGAAGATGTGATCCCAAAAAAGCCAGGAGAAGGAGAGGTTGACGAAAGTTCGACGTAAGGCCCGGGCCATGGCTCTCCAGACCCTCTATGAGGTAGACACCGTCCACCACGACTGGAACGCTGTCTTGGCTCGCCATCTGGAGGAACACGACCTCCCTCCCCAAAGTTCCGATTTCGTCCGACATCTGGTGAGCGGCGTCTTGGAGCACCAGGCAAAACTGGACGCCATAATCGGCGAAATCGCTCCCCAATGGCCTCCTGACCAGATGGCGGTCATCGATAGGAACATCCTCCGCATGGCTATCTATGAGATGCTGATGGACCCGGAGGTGCCGGTTAAGGTAGCCATCAACGAGGCAGTGGAGTTGGCCAAGGCCTTCGGCAGCGAGAGTTCACGTCGCTTTATCAACGGCGCTTTGGGGACCCTGGCCGCTCGGCGTAACCTTCTTGAGGTGGAGCCATGAACTTCGGAGGGATCGGTGGAGGAGAACTTCTAGTCATCCTGGTCATCGCCCTCATCGTCTTCGGCCCAGGGAGACTCATAGAGGTCGCTTCCAGCCTGGGAAAGACGCTGCGGGAATTTAGAAAGATGTCCCAAGACCTCACCACAGAACTGCAAAAAGAACTGGAAGTGACCAAAGAACTGCAGGCTGAGTTGCAGAAGGAGGTGGGAGCGGCCAAAGAACTGCAGGCCGAGCTACAGAAAGGACTCCAAACCCTCCCGGACGAGGAAGCGAAAAAGGAACCCAAAACCGAGCACCTAGAGGATGAGGTATCAAGAAAAGAAGAATAGAGCCTATGGACGATGAGCGGCGGATGACCATCTTCGAACATCTGGAGGAACTGAGGGGAAGACTCATCAAGTCGGTCCTAGCCTTGATGGGGACCACCCTTTTCAGTCTCATCTTCACCTCCCGCTTTCTCAAGATCCTCACCGCCCCCATGGGGAACCTCCAACCCATCTTCCTCCGCCCCACGGAGATGATCTTCACCTATTTCAAGGTCGCCCTCATCTCCGGCTTGGCTTTGGCCATGCCGATCATCATCTATCAATTGGTCCTCTTTATCCTTCCCGGCCTTAAGCCCCATGAGAGGAGGTACCTTTATATCATCGTCCCGGGAGCCACCCTTTCTTTTGTTGTCGGCCTACTCTTCGCCTATTTCGTCCTCCTCCGCTTCGCCATCCGGTATCTCCTCACCTTTGGAGGCGACATCGCCCGTGCCCAGTGGACCATCGGCGAGTATATCGGCTTCGTAACTACCTTACTTCTCTGGATAGGGCTAGCCTTTGAGACACCATTGGTGATCTTCTTTCTCGCCAAGGTGGGCATCATCAAACCGGCTATCCTTTCCCGTTACCGCAAACATGCCATCCTGGCCATCGCCATCATCGCTGCCGCCATCACCCCCACCCCTGACCCCTTCAACATGATGATAGTGATGGTGCCCCTCTACATACTATACGAAGCAGGGGTCTTATTGGCCAAGTTGGCCTAGAGCATGATTACTAAAAGAACCGTCTGGCAAGTGGCCCGCGACGTGCGAAAGGTAACAAGAGAATTGAACCTGCCTCGTTGGTATCCAGAGGTAGATGTCATTTGCTTCGTGGGGCTCAGAAGTGTGCAACTGGAGATCCGATCGCCCGCCAGGGTAAAGACGGAGCGAGTGGTGAACACCCTTATTCCCAGACTCAACAAGCGGTATCCAGAATGGACAAACTTCTTCCAAGTGAGGTATGAGAACGGTCTGGCGGTGATCGTCATAGATGAAGAGCACATCGTAGAGACATATTGATGGCTGATCAGTTGGCCCCAAAATAGAAGAGCTGGCTCGAGATGCAGGAGATCCATTATCATACTTGGGTCCACGAGCACCAGTTCTTCAATGCCCTCATCGGTTGCCATCCAATCCTATATCTGGCCTTGGGGCTAGCCGCTACCTTACTACTCCCTCTAGTGGCCACAAGGCTCGGGGTGAACCAGATCCAGCCACCTTCATAGACATGAGAGCCTGTCTAGGAGGGGTTTTCATCGCCTTTGCACTTTGCTTTGCTCATGGGACCAGTTGACTGGGCCTGCAACCAGGCTCGACTTATCTTCTACCAACAATAGAGAACAAAACAAACCAAAGGAGCATCGATGCCCAAAGACAGGGTAGTCATCATGGGCGCAGCAGGGCGCGATTTCCACAACTTCAACGTTTACTTCCGCGATAACCCAAACTACGAGGTCATAGCCTTCACCGCCACTCAAATCCCCAACATCGAACGCCGAACCTACCCTAAAGAACTGTCGGGGCCCCTCTATCCCCAAGGTATCCCCATTTACCCGGAAGGGGAACTGACCACCCTTATACAAAAGCATGGTGTGGATCAAGTTATCTTCGCCTATTCTGACATCTCCCATGACTATGTGATGCATAAAGCCTCGGAGGTATTGGCCGCAGGAGCCGACTTTCGGCTCCTCGGCCCCAAAGCCACCATGCTTAAAGCCAGTCTCCCTGTCATCTCTGTCTGCGCTGTCCGCACCGGTTCCGGCAAGAGCCAGACCTCCCGACGCGTCTCGGATATCCTCAAAAAAATGGGGAAGAAGATGGTAGTAGTTCGCCACCCCATGCCCTACGGCGACCTGGCCAAACAGGCGTGCCAGCGCTTCGCCACCTATGAAGACCTCGATAGATACGAATGCACCATCGAGGAGCGAGAAGAGTATGAGCCCCATATCAACCGGGGCACCGTGGTCTTTGCGGGGGTGGATTACGAAGAGATATTGCGCCAGGCTGAGGCCGAAGCAAATGTCATCCTCTGGGATGGAGGGAACAACGACCTCCCCTTCTACTACCCAGACCTGCACATTGTGGTGACAGACCCCCATCGGCCAGGCCACGAACTCCGCTACCACCCCGGGGAGACCAACCTCCACTTGGCTGATGTGGTGATAATCAACAAGATAGATACCGCTAAGGGTGAAGATATAGCCCTGGTCGAGGAGAATATCAAGAAACTAAACCCCAAGGCTCTGGTAGTCAAAGCCAACTCCCCCATCTTCGTGGAGGATGCGGGAGCCGTCAAGGGGAAAAGGGTCCTAGTGATAGAAGACGGCCCTACCCTCACTCACGGGGAGATGGCCTATGGCGCGGGGGTGGTGGCCGCCCGCCGCTTCGGCGCTAGGGAGATCGTCGATCCTCGCCCTTACGCTGTGGGCTCCATAAGGGATACATATGCCAGATACCCTACCACCGGCCCTCTTCTCCCCGCCATGGGCTATGGCGAAGAGCAGATAAAAGAATTGGAAGCCACCATAAACAATACCCCTTGCGACTTGGTGCTGGTTGCCACCCCCATCGACCTCCGCCGCCTCATAGATATCGCAAAGCCCAGCGACCGGGTCCGCTACGAACTAGAAGAGATCGGCCACCCTAACCTGGAAGAGATCATAAGAGAGCGACTGGGGTAAGTAATCTTAAAGGGGTGCCTTGGCTCTGCTGACAACTGAGAGAGGTACCGATTATACTGGATTTGCAGGCCATCATGTTTGCTTTCATTCGGCTGGAACAGGGGTCCTAGAATTGAAGCGTGGTCTTGCTTCCTGCCACTGCTCATAAACATAGAGGGAGGTCCTCATGACTCAAGTAGCCATCGTCGGGGTGGGGTATGCTGGCTTCCGCACCATCACTCCAGACGTCTCTTATAAAGAACTGATCTATGAAGCGGCGGTCAAAGCCTACGAAGATGCTGGCCTAGACCCCCGGCGAGATGTCGATAGTTTCGTCTCCGTAGCCGAGGACTTCAACGAGGGGAGTAGCATCTTCGACGAATATGTCCCCGACCAACTAGGGGGCGCCCTCAAGCCCGTTCATACCATCTCCGGCGAGGGGATCCACGGCCTCATCGCCGCCTACATGCAGATCCTCACTAAGGCTATGGATATCGTGGTCGTTGAGGCCCACAGCAAGGCCTCCAACATCCTCACCCTACCTCACATCCTCGCCTACGCCCTGGATCCAGTCCTCAACCGCCCCCTAGGCGTCAACCCTCTCTTCATCGCCGGGATGGAGATGAACCGCTTCCTCTTGGAGACGGGAACCACCGAGGAGCAATGCGCCCAGGTGGTGGCCAAGAACCGCTCAAACGCGCTGCTCAACCCTTCCGCCGCTTATGGGGCTACCCTTGATGTGGGAGATGTCCTCGCTTCCGAGATAGTCTCCTCGCCCCTCAAGCGGCTAGAAGTCGCCTCTCACGCCGACGGGGCCATAGTCATAGTCCTGGCTTCCGACGATGTAGCCCAGGAGTTGACCGACCTCCCCATCTTGATCCGGGGAGTGGGCTGGTGCAACGATTCTTTCTCCTTAGAGACCAGGGACTGGTCAGGAGCCTACTACGCCCAGCGCGCAACCCAGATGGCCTACCAGATGGCCGGCGTCAGAAACCCCCAAGAGGAGATCGACTTCGCCGAGATTGACGACACCTTCGCCTATAAGGAGTTGCAACACTTGGAGGCCGCGGGCCTCTGCCGGACGGGAGAGGCGGGCCTTCTCACTGAAGAGGGGTACACCGAACTGGATGGTGATCTACCCGTTAACCCCTCGGGAGGAAGCCTGGGGGTAGGCCACCTTTTGGATGCCTCGGGGCTGGCCCGGGTTCTCGAGGTGGTTCTGCAACTTAGGGGTGAAGCCGGGGAACGGCAACTCCCCGACGTGGAGACCGGCCTGGCCCTCGCCTGGCGGGGCCTCCCCACCTCAAGCGGGGCAGCGGTTGTGCTAAGCGTCTAAACCATGGAACAGGGAGAATTCGAGGCACGTAAGATATACTTGGACACTTTGCGGCGGCTAAGCGGAGAAGAACGGCTAATGCTAGTCTTTGAACTCCGAGAGTTGGTGATGGAGATGGCGAGGGCCGGCATCAAGGCTCAGCACCCCCATCTTGAAGATGAGGAGGTGGAGGCCATCCTCGCCAGAAGGGTGATGGAAGCCAATGGGGCTGCGCGAGTTCTTGATTCAATCCGTTGACATACTCGATCAACTGAATATCCCCTATATAGTGACCGGGGCCCTAGCGGTGAGCTTCTACGGCCTACCGCGCACCACTCACGACATCGATCTGGTCATCGAACTGAAACAAAAAGATGTCGCCCCTCTGGTTAAGGCCTTCTCCAAGGAGTTCTACATCGATTCAAAAGCCGTCCAAGAGGCGATAGACCGGTCTTCGGTATTTAACGTGATCGATCCCCAGTCAGGGCTAAAGATCGATTTCTGGATAGCACGCCCAGAAGTCTTCGACCGTGAACGGTTCCGCAGGCGTCGCCAAGAGACCGTCTTTAACCGCTCGTTATGGCTTCCTTCTCCCGAGGATGTGATCCTATCAAAACTATTGTGGTATAGAGAGTCGGAGATCGACAAGCACTTTATGGACGCTAAAGGCGTCTGGGAGGTGATGGTAGGTTCACTAGACACCTCTTACCTTCAGGAATGGGCAGATAGGCTATCAGTGGCTGATTTGCTAGCCAGATTAGAAAGAGAGTAGGCAGTGGAATATTCAAGGTTGACCTCAATATCCATTGACACCCATCCATGTTCAAGGAGGAATTCCCATGGGCATGCGTAAAGTAGCCGTTATTGGCGCAGGCATGACCAAGTTCGTCCGCCGCGCCCAGGAGACAGGCCAGGAACTGGCCTATTTGGCTTCAAAGATGGCCCTCGACTCCTGCGAACTGACCCTAGATGATATAGATAGCGTGGCCTTAGGCACCGCCCCTGACGCTTTCGATGGCGTCCATATGAAGGGAGAATACCTGAGCGACGGGGCGGGGGCCTGGGACAAGCCCTATATGAGGTCTTACGTAGGCGGCGGCACCGGCGTCTTCGCCGCCATCCAAGGCTGGTACCACGTGGCTTCAGGCCTCTTCGACACCTGCCTTGTGGTCTGTGAGGAGAAGATGTCCTCCTGCCAGCCTCATCCTCAAGGAGCGTTTCTCACCATCTTTGATCACACCACCGAGCGCCCCTTAAAGCCCAACCTCCTTTGGATCTTTGCCCTGGAGATGAACCGTTATATGCATAGACACGGACTGGAGAAAAAGGATATCGCCCTCGTCTCGGTGAAGAACAAGCGGAACGCCGCCGACCACCCCTGCGCCCTTCTGGGCGATCCAAACATCACGGTGGAGGATGTCCTCAACTCCGAAGTGTTGGCCTGGCCGGTGCAGCGGCTGGACGTGAGCCCCATTTCTGACGGGGCCGTGGCCGTAGTGTTGGCTTCGGAGAATATCGCCAAGCGGATCACCGATAAGCCGGTCTGGATTCGGGGTGTGGGCTGGTCGCTGGACACCGCCTATTGGACCAACCGCGACCTCTACTACCCCAAGTATGTCGAATACGCCGCCCGTATGGCCTACGATATGGCTGGTATCACCGAGCCGCGCAAGGAGATCCATATCGTGGAGCCGTACGACCCCTTCGATTACAAGGAACTCCACCACCTAGAAGGGCTCCTTCTCGCCGACAAGGGAGAAGCCCCTCGCCTAACCGCCGATGGGGTCACCCAGCGAGATGGGGATATGCCCGTCTGCCCCTCGGGGGGCCTCTTAGGGGTTGGCAACCCCATCGCCGCCGCGGGCCTTATGAAGGTGGCTGAGATATTCTGGCAACTCCGTGGCGAGGCGGGGAAGCGCCAAGTCCCCGGCAAGCCCCGAACTGGCCTAGCCCAAGCCTGGGGCGACCTCATGCAGGTGGGCACGGTAGTCATATTAGGAGTCTAAGATGGCAGATTATGGCTTCAATATCAAGGTCACCGTCAAAGAGATCAACGGGGACTGCGAGATTCATAAAGTCGGCGACGAGATACTCTATGACGGGTTGACCTTTGAAGGCAAGATATGTTCCTCCGCTCTCGCCTCCATCTTCCCTCATATCTATGCCCTGGCTTGGGGAGCGGAGTTCCCTTGGGACGAGGATAAAGACACCACCACCTGGGCCTGTCCCGATCGAGGCAAGGTGATATTCGAACTGAGGCGGGACAGGAGCAAACCCTGGTACCAAAAGGAGAGTCAAGGATGAGCATCAAGATCGAAGATTTCCCCGGCACACCGTTGAGCGAAGGCGATTTCGAGGAGAAGAAAGTCCTCTACAACCACTGGAGGCCCAAACTCGAGTACGCCTGGGACGCGGGTGTGGCTATCGGCCGGTATCTCGCAGAACTGAAAAAGGGCCGCATCATCGGCATAAGGTGTCCCGAGTGTCGCCGCATCATGGTCCCTCCCCGGATGTTCTGTGAGTGGTGCTTCCGCCCCTTAAACAAATGGGTCTATCTTGAGGACACGGGCACCGTCAACACCTTCTCCTTATGTTACGTCACCTGGGATATGCACAGGGCGAAAGAGCCGGAGATCCCCGCTGTCATCGAGATCGACGGCGCCTCGCCCGGCCATGGCATCATGCACCGCCTGGGCGAGATCGATCCCCAAGAGGTGGAGATCGGCCTGAGGGTCAAAGCCGTCTGGAAGCCTGAAGGGGAAAGAGTGGGAGCCATCACCGACATCAAGTATTTCAAACCCCTCTAAATGTCCAATGACCAACAGTAGCGAAAGGCCGCCTTTTGATATCAAGGAGAGAACCTTTATCTTCAGCGTACGAGTAGTGAAGTTGGCTCAGCGCTTACTCAAGACTATCGCTAGCCGCGAACTTGGCAAACAAATGATCCGTTCAGGCACCTCGATTGGGGCCAACGTAGAAGAAGCCGATGGCGCAACTTCTAAGAAAGACTTCATTCGCAAGATGGGCATAGCCCGTAGGGAGGCAAGGGAAACTAGGTATTGGCTACGGATAATAGGTTCGACCCTCATGAATGATCAAGAGCTAGAGTCTTTGACTAACGAATGCGACGAACTAGTCAAAATCCTCAGCAAAATCATCCAAACCGCACGTGCCAGATAGGCTGTATTGGGATTTAGACATTGGTCATTGGGATCTTAATTAAGGAGGTAGATATGTCCCTCATCGAGCGAATAACCAGACTGGACCAGGTGAAGGCCTGGTACGGCGATATGCCCATAGAGAGTCGCTACACCGCCGGGATCGCCGGAGAGAGGTTTCTTCGCGCCCTGAAGGAGGGCCAGATCATGGGGGCCAAATGCCCAGAGTGCGAATTTATCTACCTGCCCCCGCGCATCTTTTGCCTCCACTGCTTCTCCCCCCTCGAAGTGTGGGTGGAGGTAGGCAACCAGGGCGTGGTTGAGACCTACACCGTCCTCAATGTAGATCTGGAAGGCAACCCTTTAGATGAACCACAAGTAATCGCCCTGGTCAATATAGACGGCACGCAGGGAGGCCTGGTTCACTTCCTGGGCGAAGTCGAGGTCGAAGAACTCTTCATCGGCCTCCCCGTAGAAGCGGTCTTCAAGCCCAAAAAGGAGCGAGAAGGCTCGATCTTGGACATCAAATATTTCAGGCCCCTCTAAGAGAAGTAGAACCCTGGCGCTTCTGAACTGAGGCGATGTAAGGCTGCAAAGGAGGGTTTTAATGGAGCGGTTCGAATTTGGCGGAGAAATCGTCTGGCGGCCTACGCCCGACTACGTTGAACGCAGCCACCTGAAGCGCTTTATGGACCGCCACCATATCTCCACCTTTGAGGAATTAATGGAACGCTCGACCAGGGAGATCGAATGGTTCTGGGAGGCTGTGCTGGAAGACCTCCAGATCGAGTTCTACGAACCGTATCGAAAGATCCTCGACACCTCCTCTGGCATCCCCTGGGCACGCTGGTGCGTTGGTGGCAGGTTGAACATCGTCCACAACTGCCTGGATAAGTGGATGGGCACGACAGTGCAGAACAAAGCCGCCGTGCGCTGGGAAGGGGAAGAAGGTGATGTTCGCATCCTGACCTACGGCGACCTCTACCGCGAGGTCAACCGCATGGCTAAAGCGCTGCGCGGCCTGGGCCTGAAGAAGGGTGAGGCCATCGGCCTATATATGCCCATGACGCCGGAGATCATCATCGCTCTCTTGGCCATCGCAAAAATCGGCGGGGTGATACTCCCCCTCTTTTCGGGCTATGGAGCCCCGGCCGTAGCCACCCGCCTCGCTGACGCCAACGTCCGGGCCCTCTTCACCGCCGACGGCTTCTTCCGCCGGGGCAAGGTCGTCCCCATGAAAGCCACAGCCGATGAGGCCTTGGCTCAGGTACCTTCCGTGGAGCAGGTCATCGTCCTAAAGCGTGCTGGAAACGAGTTGCCCTGGAACCCTGAGCGTGATCACTGGTGGCACGAGGTGATGGCCGGACAGCCGATAAAGGCTCCTACCGAAAAGACCGAGGCCGAAGATATCCTCATGATCATCTACACCTCGGGGACTACCGGCCGGCCCAAAGGGGCTATCCACACCCATTGTGGTTTTCCTATCAAATCAGCCCAGGATATGGCCCACGGGTTGGACGTCCAGGAGTTCGATACCCTCCACTGGGTGACCGATATGGGCTGGATGATGGGCCCTTGGGAGGTCTTCGGAACGATGATTTTGGGGGCCACGATGATGCTTTATGATGGCGCGCCTGACTACCCCGCCCCCGACCGGCTATGGGACCTGATCGAGCGCCACGGGATTACAATCTTGGGCATATCCCCCACCTTGGTGCGGGCGCTCATGCCCTATGGCGAGGAGTGGGTGCGCAAACATGACCTCTCCTCTCTACGCATCCTGGGCTCCACAGGGGAGCCTTGGAACCCTGAACCGTGGCTCTGGTTCTTCCACACCGTCGGCAAAGGACATCTGCCCATCATCAACTACTCTGGCGGGACCGAGGTCTCCGGCGGCATCGTGATAGGCAACGTGCTCCTCCCCCTCAAACCGTGTGCTTTCTCCGGCCCAGTGCCGGGCATGGCCGCTGACGTGGTTGACGACGAAGGGCGTTCAGTGCGTGGTCACGTGGGCGAACTGGTAGTCCGCCAGCCCTGGATAGGGATGACCCGCGGCTTCTGGAAAGACCCCGACCGCTATATCGATTCCTACTGGTCGCGCTTCCCCAACGTCTGGGTTCATGGCGATTGGGCCGCCGTAGACGAGGATAGCCTCTGGTATATCTTGGGCCGTTCAGACGATGTCATCAAGGTAGCCGGTAAGCGGCTAGGTCCCGCCGAGGTCGAGTCGGCTCTGGTGGGACACCCGGCCGTCTCCGAAGCGGCGGCCATCGGCGTCCCCGACCCGGTGAAAGGACAAGATGTAGTCGCCTTTTGCGTCCTGCAGCCGGGATACAAGCCAAGTGACACCTTGCGCCAGGAACTGAAGGCGAGTGTGGCTGCTGCACTGGGTAAACCCTTTACGCCTCGTGAAGTGAAGTTTGTGAGCGCTTTGCCTATAACTCGCAACGCCAAGGTGATGCGCCGGGTCATCCGTGCCGCCTACCTGGGAGAGGATCCCGGCGACCTCTCCTCCTTAGAAAACCCCCAGGCGGTGGAGGAAATTAAAAGGGCAGTGTGAAGGTCGGGGGCCGATTTCCCATTGAGTCAAGGAAATTCGTATTCGACAAAGAGACCTACCCTATGAGGGGCTAGGCGCAACGCCTAGGAGGCCAGGGGATGAAAGTGAGGGAAAGACGATGAATAACACCGTTATCCGTACGGAAGGGCTAACGAAGTTCTATGGCCGGCAACAAGGCGTTCTCGATGTCAACATCGACGTCCGGCAAGGCGAGGTATTCGGCTACCTCGGCCCCAACGGCGCAGGCAAGACGACGACCATCCGCCTACTTTTGGATTTCATCCGCCCCACGCGCGGCCGCGCTACGATCTTCGATCTGGATACGCACAAGCACAGCCGTGAGATCCGCCGACGCATCGGCCATCTGCCCGGGGAACTGGCGCTCTACGAGAATCTGACCGGCGCGGAGTTGCTCCGTTACGTGAGCCATTTGCGCGGGGGCGTGGAGTGGATATTCGTAGAGGAACTAGCGACGCGGCTGGAGTGCAACCTCTCCCAGCCTATCCGCTCCCTCTCCCACGGCAACAAGCAGAAGATCGGAGTGATCCAGGCCTTTATGCACAAGCCGGAACTCCTCATCCTCGATGAACCAACTATCGGCTTAGACCCCTTGATGCAGCAGGAGTTCTACCGCTTGATCGCTGAGGTCAAGGCCCAGGGGCGAACGGTCTTCCTCTCGTCGCATATCCTGCCAGAGGTGGAGCGGGTCTGCGATCGCGTGGGGATCATCCGCGAGGGGGGACTGATCGCCGTAGAAAACGTCGCTGCGCTGAAAGCCCGCGCCTTGCGCCACTTGGAGATCCGCTTCGCCACACCCGTGCCAGAAGAGGCGTTTGGCAGCCTGGCCGGCGTGCGCGACCTGAAGGTGGAGAATAGCGTATTGCGCTGCACGGTAGTAGGTACGCTGGACGCTTTGATCAAGGCCGCTGCCCAGTTCGAGGTGGTCAATGTGATCAGCCAGGAGCCGAGCCTGGAGGAGATCTTCCTGGCCTACTACGGCGGAGGTGAGGATCATGCTGCGTAACGTCTTTCTGAAGACCTTGAGAGATCAGCGGCGGGCTCTTTTGTGGTGGGGAGTTGGCCTAATCGGGCTGGCCCTATACATCGCCCTGTTGTATCCCAGCATCCAGCAGAACGCGTCGGCGTACGACAAGATTCTGAAAGAAATGCCAAAAGCGTTGGCCGACACTCTTGTGGGCGAGTTCGCCAACTTCGCCTCTCCGGAGGGCTACCTCAACAGCGGCCTCTTCTTTCTCACGGCGCCGCTGCTTTTCCTGATCTACACCATTGGTTTTGGGAGCGGTGCCATAGCCGGTGAAGAGGAGCGTGGCACGGCCGATCTTTTATTATCCACCCCCTTGCCTCGCTGGCGGGTAGTGGCCGAGAAGTTCGCCGCCTTGGTGGTGGCTACATTACTTTTGGCGTTTGTTTTCTGGGCAGGGTTGTTCATAGGCGCGGTAGCCATCCAGATGGACATCAGGGCTGGACGGCTGGCGGAGATCACTTTGAGCGGTGCGCTGTTGGGGCTGGCTCTGGGAGCGTTGGCCTTGGCCTTGGGCTGCATCCGCGGGGACCGGGGGCTGAGCATCGGCGTGGCTAGCGCGGTGGGTGTGGCAGCCTATTTCCTTAACTCATTGGCCACTGCCGTGAAGTGGTTGGAGCCCTATCGCAAGTTGTCACCATTTTATTACTATATTGGCGCCGATCCGCTGGCAAACGGGCTTAACCTAGGACACGCGGCGGTGCTGATTGGGCTGACAGCAGTGTTTTTGGCCGTGGCCCTCTTCGCCTTCCAGCGCCGAGACCTGGCGGTATGAAAGAAGTTCACCACACCAATAGTAGCATGCCTAGCATCTGATTGCTGCAAGGGCTCTGCCAGATGCGGCTCCCTACTTTGGGGACATCTGTTAGGCGCATGAGGGTTGGATGACATGTAGTTTCGCATTGGGCCAACCCTCTACTAGGTGAGGAAAAGTTTGCCCATGATAGTTGGATCAAATTGCCACAAAATACGCAATAGTGTGGATAAGAATGAAATCCGATGAATATCGTCCTGACGAAGCAACGGGCCTTAAACTTATCTTTCGCGCATTCCAATATAGAAATTACCGCCTTTTTTTCGGCGGACAAAGCATCTCTCTGATCGGCACTTGGATACAACGCATCGCCATGAGCTGGTTGGTCTATCGCCTGACCAACTCGGCCTTTTTACTGGGCGTTGTTGGATTCGCCGGCCAAATCCCCACCTTTCTACTAGCCCCCTTTGCCGGGACGCTCAGTGACAGATGGAGCCGTCATCGCATTCTGGTTGTCACTCAAGTTCTGGCTATGATACAGGCTTTGATCTTGGCGTTCCTCCTTCTGACAGGCATCATCGAGGTTTGGCACCTCATATCTTTAAGTATATTCCTTGGTTTGGTTAATGCTTTCGACATGCCGACACGTCATTCGTTTGTAGTAGAGATGGTCGAAAAAAGGGAGGATCTAGGAAATGCCATAGCCCTAAATTCCTCAATGTTTAACGGTGCCCGGTTGCTCGGTCCCTCCATAGCAGGCATACTGATTGCTGCCACAGGCGAAGGAATTTGTTTTCTCCTTAACGGCATAAGTTATATCGCCGTTATTGCCGCCTTGTTGGCTATGAGAATTACTCCAAGAAAAACGGAAACTCAAAAGATTAACGTTTGGCAAGGGCTGAAAGAAGGCTTTTCTTACGCCTTTGGTTTTGCACCCATCAGCTCTATTCTACTCCTTCTTGGGTTAGTCAGTTTAGTGGGGATGCCTTATACAGTACTTATGCCCATTTTTGCCGAAGAGGTTCTTCGTGGGGGGCCTCATGCCCTCGGTTTCCTCATGGGAGCCTCGGGCATAGGTGCCTTAGTGGGCGCTATCTATCTTGCCTCTAAGAAGGGCGTTCTCGGGCTGGAAAGAGCCATCCCGCTGGCCGCAAGCATCTTTGGTATCGGACTAATCGCTTTTTCTTTCTCTCGTTTCCTTTGGCTTTCTTTAGCCTTGATGTCGTTGACTGGTTTCGGAATGATGGTGCAAATGGCATCGAGCAACACCGTTTTGCAGACCATTGTGGATGAAGATAAACGGGGTCGTGTTATGAGCTTTTATACGATGTCATTCATGGGTACGGCGCCCTTCGGCAGTCTACTGGCGGGTGGCTTGGCAACTAAGATCGGCGCTCCAAATACTTTAATTGTGGGCGGACTCTCCTGTATCTTAGGCTCGCTCATCTTCTCTCGCAAACTTTCATCATTGAGAGAAACCATCCGTCCCATATATGCAAGAATGGGCATCATTTCGGAAGTGGCCTCCGGAATTCAGACAGCGACAGAATTAACTACACCACCAAAAGGTTAGGGGATGCAATCTCATCTGAAGCGTCTTTGCGGCCCATAACTATGTCCAGAGCGAATGGGAGAACCTTATGGACAAAAAGAGGAGGAATTCAGGGATGTTAATTCCTACAATTGTAATGGGGGTACTGGCCGCTATCCTTCTTTTCGTCGGGTACTATAGAGGAGAAGGACAACACATTAGCGGTATTAAATCGGCCTTGAACATGACGGTTGAAATCCTACCCATATTGGTCTTTTCGTTTATCGTAGCTGGTATGGTTCAGGTTCTTCTCCCTCGAGAACTATTATCAAAGTGGGTGGGAGCGGAATCCGGCATGCGAGGGGTGCTAATTGGCTCAGTGGCCGGCGGGTTAGCCCCTGGAGGGCCTTATGTCAGTTTACCCCTCGCGGCAGGACTCTTGCGCTCCGGCGCCGGTGTAGGGACTATGGTTGCCTTTCTAACCGGCTGGTCGTTATGGGCGGTTAGCCGGTTGCCGATGGAGGTAGGGATATTGGGTTGGAAATTTACCCTCATTCGCCTGGCGAGTACATTTATCTTTCCGCCCATCGCTGGATTGATAGCTCAGACTTTCTTTGCCGGTGGTAAATGAATATCCACAATACAAAAGGAACGTTAGGTCTCATAACAGCCTGCCTGTGGTTAACACTCCACAGAGACTCAACTCCCCATATATCAATTAGGGAGGCGACTTTTGGCTAGGATTTTCAAATTGAACTTGAAAGTGGTTCTTGTGATTTTCATCCTCGTTGATTTGGTATGCATTGGAGTGGGAATGGGCGTCCCCTTCTTCTCTATATTATTAGGATTTCCCGTCGGATGGTATATAACAAGAAGGTTGGCTATGGGCGCAGAAAGCGTGAAAGATATCTTGGAGAAAGGGACCATCTATGCGGTTATCACCACGATTTTCACTTCCGTGGTGATGGCCCTTATCTGGGGACCAACCATTACGATGCTTTTTGATCCCCATGCCGATTTCGAGAACTTCGGGATTCCATTGATCCTTTACGACCCGAAAATTAGTTTCATTGGCTGGCAGGTTCTCATGATACTCATATCCCCATTCTTGCAACTATTAACCACGATTTTTGCCTCTTATCTAACTTTGCTTCTCTGGTTTCGCTACCATCGGTTGTCCACCCAAGCCCCTTCGGCACCTGGCAAAGACGCAAGACCTTAAATGGAGGACCAATGAAAAGGATAGGTATTCTCGGAGGATTAGGGCCTGAATCGACCTTGAAATATTATCGCCTCATCATCGACCTCTGCCGAGAGAAGGGTCTGGGCGGAAACTACCCAGAGATCATCATCTATAGCCTGAACTTCAAAGAGTGTCATGACCTGCAAGAATCGGGCCTCCATAGGGAATATGTCGCAAAACTCTCGGGCGGGATACAATCCTTGCACCGCGCAGGAGCCGATTTTGCCCTCATAGCCTCCAACACCCCCCACATCTTCTTCGACCGGATAAAAACCAAATCCCCCATCCCTCTTCTAAGCATTGTCAAAGCGACCTGTGATACGGTTGCCAACCAGGGCCTCGACAGAGTGGGCCTATTTGGCACGAGGTTCACCATGCAAGCGGACTTCTTCCAGAAGGTATTTAGCAGACGCAACATCTCGGTCATAGTTCCAGAGGAGGAAGAAAAGGCTTATATCAATGAGATAATCTTCAATGAACTAGTATTGGGCAAAGTAATAGACGAGAGCCGCAAGGGACTCTTAGAAATAGTCGGGAAGATGAAAGAAAGGGAGTCGATAGAGGGGTTGATCCTAGGTTGCACCGAATTATCGCTAATCCTTCCCCATGACGAACTGGGCATCCCTTTCTTCGATACGTTAAAGGTTCACGCCCAAAGCGCGCTAGAGTATTCACTTTCAGGTGAGTAGGCCAACTATTTCGGCACTTCGCAAACTTGCAGAACCTTGGCCTACTTGTAGATAGCGGTTGGGCGGGATACAATCAAAAGGGCGGTGTGAGGGTTGGGTCACTGTAGTTTCGCAATAGGCCAAGGATCTTCATATTAGGCGAAGAAGAGTTCACGTATGACACATTAGGCGCAATTTCAAGAGAGAACAATTATGGAGAGAGGCGAAGCGAAACGAAATAATATGATTGAGAAAGCGTGCCTTAATGATGCTGAAGAGATTTTGTCGGTAATCAACACGAGCAATCGAGAGGCTTACAAGAACATAATTCCAAAAGAACATTTCAGGGAGCCCGTTCTATCTCTAGAAGATCTCTTGGAGAATCTTGAGAGGATGACGTTTTACATCTATAAAAGTGAGGGTAGGATTGTGGGCGTCGCGGCTTTACAAATTGAAAGCGAGGAAACTGGAAGGATTCACTGGGTCTACATACTTCCAGAACATCAACGGAGAGGAATCGGAACAGCCTTAGTAACCCATCTGGAACGCAAAGGGAGAGAAATGGGCCTCAGGAGACTGAGACTCCTCACTATAGGGAAAGCCCATTGGGCAGTCAACTTTTACAAAAAATTAGGATATAACTTGGCTGACAAGATCGAGAGGCCTTGGGGCTTTGACGTGTTCATGAAAAAGAGGTTGGATAGAGACACACTAAGGAGAGAGTCATCGTGGACTTTGAACTCAGCGAAGAGCAAAAGATGATCCGCGATATGGTGCGCGATCTCGCCGAGAACGAGATCGCCCCCATCGCCGCGGAGATAGATGAGTCGGAGAGGTTCCCCTATGAGATCGTAAAGAAGATGGCCGAACTCGGCCTCATGGGCCTCCCCTGGCCCCAAGAATACGGCGGTGCCGGAGGGGACAACCTCTCCTACGCCATCGCCGTGGAGGAGATCTCCCGCACCTCCGGCTCCCTGGGCATCATCTACGCTGCTCATATATCCCTTTGCAGTTCCCCCATCTACCTCTTCGGGAACGAGGAGCAGAAGAGAAATTACCTCGTCCCCCTGGCTAGGGGGGAGTGGCTGGGAGCCCTGGGCCTCACCGAACCGGAGGCCGGCTCCGACGCCGGGGCCACCAAAAGCACCGCCGTCCTAGATGGGGATGAATGGGTGATCAACGGCAGCAAGCGGTTCATCACCAACGGCTCCATCGCCGATGTGCTCGTCATCACCGCCAAGACCGACCCCGAGAAGGGGAAACGGGGCATCTCATCTTTTATCGTGGAAAAAGGCACCCCCGGTTTCATTCCCACTAAAGACGAAGAGAAGATGGGGCTCAAAGCCTCCATCACCTCCGAACTACTCTTCGAGGATTGTCGAGTGCCCCAGGAGAACCTCCTGGGGAAGAGAGGCGAAGGGTTCAAGCAGATCCTCACTATTCTAGACGGAGGGCGGATCAGCATCGGGGCCATGGCCCTGGGGTTAGGGAGGGCGGCCCTAGAGGCCTCCATCGCCTACGCCAAAGAGCGACATCAGTTCGGCCGCCCCATCGCCGACTTCCAGGCCATCCAATGGATGATCGCCGATGGGGCCACGGAACTGGAGGCCGCCCGCCTCCTCCTCTACCAGGCCGCTTACCTAGAGGATAAGAGTAAGCGGTTCACCAAAGAGGCGGCTATGGCCAAACTCTTCGCCTCAGAGGCCGCCGAGCGGGCCTGCTTCAACGCCATCCAGATCCACGGCGGCTACGGCTACAGCCGAGAGTACCCAGTGGAGCGGTTCTATCGCGATAACCGCCTCACCACCATCGGCGAGGGGACCTCAGAGATCCAAAGGCTGGTCATCGCCCGCCAACTCCTAGAACTGGGCAAGGAGATCTAATTGGCCAGCCGGCGGGAAATCCTATGGAGCCTCTTATTCATCGCCCTCCTGATGGGTGGGCTCCTGCTCCTGGTCGGTCTGACTACCACCTTCTTGCAACTTCCCCCGCTGAGCATCGCCCTTCTCGTCTCCGCTTTTGAGGCCGCGCTTCTCCTTCCCCCTTGGTTGATAATCGTAAGAGGCCGCCGTGGGAGTTGGTCTAGCCTCGGTTTTCACGGCTTCCACCCTGGATATCTGCTCTTGACCGGTGGATTGCTCTTCCTCTCCCTGGTCATTAACCTCCTCTGGTCCCTCCTCCTCGCCCCCTTCGGCTTAGAGACCCAACCCGAGGTCCTGCCTATCTTCGGCGAGGGAGTACAGGGGCTTATCCTGGCCCTGGTTGCCGGAAGCCTGATCGCCCCCCTGGCTGAGGAGACTTTCTTTCGTGGCTTCCTCTTCGCCAACCTTAGAGAACACCAGGGGCCCTTGAGAGCCATGGTAATAACCGCCCTTCTTTTCGCCCTCTTCCACCTCACCCCCACCGCCTTTGTGCCCCTCTTCTTCCTGGGCTGCTTTCTCGCCTTACTCTATCGGCTCTCAAACTCCCTTCTGCCCTGCCTCCTCCTCCATGCCACTATGAACACTTTGGCCCTCACCCTCTCCTACCTAGTGGAAAGGCTCGGCCCCTTGGCTTAGATGGAGTTGCGCATCGGCCATCTAAGGAGCACGTTGAATACCTTCGCTACATCATCGCTGGTCTCCCCCCACCAAGGAACTTTCCCAGAAACCGCCCTCGTATTTACATATGCCTTCAGTAGCGTATTAAATAATTGGGATTTTCGGGGACAAGAGAGTACCTCACCTAGCCCTGATCTGTATTCCTGGGTATTGTTTGACCAGCCGAGACATACACGATCTCTTTTTCGCTCTCTTGAGAATACCATCTAGTTATGGTAAAATAAGTTAAGGGCGATGGTTCGGCCTTTCGGCCTGAAGGAGGAGCCTGGGGATGCATGAGACGGAAAAGTGGGTCATCGATGAGATCGAACGGATGCATTCCGAGATCAACCGCATGATCCGGGAGATCGTCTCTCCAGAGCAGTGGAACGCTATGCAAAAATACAAGGGGTTCCGACCTCCCACCGACGTTTATGAGACGGGCGCTCATGCCGTAGTTCGAGTGGAGATCGCCGGCGTAAAGACAAGCGACTTGGAGATCTCTTTCGCCAATCGAGTTCTAACCGTGGTGGGGCGGCGACGCGATCCAGCGGAGAAACTGGCTTACCAGCAAATGGAGATCCGCTACGGTGACTTCCGAACCGATGTGCTCATACCCTGGCCGGTGAACGAGGAGGGGATAGAGGCTACCTATGAGGATGGTTTCCTGGTCATCCTCCTGCCGAAGAAGAGAAGGGAGCATAAGGTGCCCATCACCGCAGAGGTGGAGGAGGGTTGATGGTGTCGGAAAAGGGCGAAAGGGAGAAGAGACCGACTATTTCTTCAAGGGTAACCGCCCCCACGCTGAAGATACCATCTCCGGATCAAGATAGGGAACTGCCCGCTATCCCCGCTGAGTTACCCATCTTGGCCTTGCGGAAGACGGTGGTATACCCCTTAACCTGGACCCCCCTTAGCGTGGAGCGGCCGGAGTCGATCCAGTTGGTGGATCAAGCGGCTCTTAGCGACCGCATCATCGGCCTGGTGACCATGAAGGTGGAGAAGCCCGATAAAGCCCTGCCGGAAGATCTCTATACCGTAGGCACAGCGGCGATGATCCACCGCCTCATCAAGACCCCCACAGGGGGAGTGGGGCTCATCGTCCAAGGCATAGAGCGGATCAGGATCGAGGAGTTCACCCAGACCGAGCCTTATCTCAAGGCTCGGGTGGAGGCGGCCCCCGATAGAGAAGAGGAATCGCTAGAGGTGGAGGCGCTATCCCGCAATACTTTGGAATTCTTCCGCCGCCTCGTCTCCCTCGTCTCCTATCTCCCTGACGAACTGACTGTGGCCATCCTCAACGCTGACGCCCCTCGACAACTGGTCTATCTGGTGGCCAACGGTGTGCGGATGGAGACGGAGGCCGCCCAACAGATCCTTGAGATCGACGAGGTGGTCGAAAAACTGCGGACATTGAACTCCTTTTTGAGCCGCGAACTGGAGGTCTTGGAACTGGGAAAGAAGATCCAAACCGAGGCCCAGGAGGAGATGGAGAAGACGCAGCGGGAATATTTCTTGCGCCAGCAATTGAAGGCTATCCAGAAGGAACTGGGCGAGGTCGATGAGCAGACCAAGGAGGTGAACGAACTCCGGGAGAAGATCGAGGCCGCGGGGATGAGCGAGGAGGCGAAAAAAGAGGCCACGAGGGAACTGGATAGGCTCTCTACTATGCCCCCCGTGGCGGCGGAGTATTCGGTTATCAAGACCTACCTCGATTGGCTTACCAGCCTGCCTTGGAATAAGAGCACAGAGGACAATCTGGATATCGGGCGTGCCCGCCAGATCTTGGACGAGGACCATTACGACCTTGATGAGATAAAGGAAAGAATCCTACAATATCTGGCGGTTCGCAAACTCCATCTAGAGAGGGCCAAGGAGGGGGAGAAAGAAGCCTTCAAGGGAGCGATCCTCAACTTCGTAGGGCCACCGGGGACGGGGAAAACCTCCCTAGGCAGGTCGATCGCTCGTGCCTTGGGAAGGAAGTTCGTGCGCATGTCCCTGGGAGGGATGCGAGATGAGGCGGAGATCCGGGGCCATCGCCGTACTTACGTCGGAGCCCTCCCTGGGCGGATCATACAATCTATCAGGAGGGCGGAGTCGAAGAACCCCGTCTTCATGCTCGACGAGGTGGACAAGATAGGGATGGATTTCCGAGGAGACCCAGCCTCGGCGCTCTTGGAAGTCCTTGACCCAGAGCAGAACTACACCTTCCGAGACCACTATCTAGATGTGGATTTCGACCTCTCCAAGGTGATGTTCATCACCACGGGCAACATCCTGGATACGATCCCCCCTCCCCTCCTGGATCGCATGGAGACCCTTCATTTAGACGGCTACACCGAGGAGGAGAAGGTCAAGATCGCCGTGCAATACCTCATCCCTCGCCAGATGCAAGAGAACTCCCTCCAGGAAGAGGAGATATACTTTCAAGAGGAAGCGCTTCATACCATCATTCGCGACTACACTCGCGAGGCGGGGCTGCGCAACCTGGAACGAGAGATCGGAACTATATGTCGCAAGGTAGCCACCAAAATAGCCAGCGGCGAGGAAGGGAAGATAGTAGTTACCGAGGAGAAGATCCCAGAGTTTTTGGGGAAGCCGAAGTTCTACAACGAGCCCGCGGAACGGACGGGGATACCTGGCGTGGCCACGGGGATAGCCTGGACCCCCACCGGGGGCGACATCATGTTCATCGAGGCCACCAAGATGAAGGGGAAAGGCAACCTCATCTTAACCGGCAAACTCGGGGAGGTGATGAAGGAGTCCGCCCAGGCGGCTCTCTCCTACGTGCGGAGCAAGGCCAAGGAACTGGGGATCGATGAGAAGGTCTTCTCCCAGAACGATATCCACATCCACTTCCCAGCCGGAGCCATCCCCAAGGACGGCCCCTCAGCCGGGGTTACCACAGCCACGGCCCTCGTCTCCCTCCTCACCAACCGGCCGGTGAAATCCAACGTTACTATGACCGGGGAGATAACCCTCCGCGGACGGGTCCTCCCCGTAGGGGGGATAAAACAGAAAGTCCTGGCTGCCAGCCGAGCCGGGCTAAATACGGTTATCCTCCCCCGCCGCAACGAAGCCGATCTAGCGGAGTTGCCTCCAGAGATCAAAGAGGGTATCGATTTCGCCCTGGTGGAGACCGTGGACGAGGTGCTTGAAAACGCTCTAGAAGATAAGGGCGTAGAGAAAGCAAAGAGCGAGGGTGAATAGGTGACCATCCGAGTGGGTATTTTGACTATAAGCGACCTGGGAGCCCAGGGGCTAAGGCAAGATGTGAGCGGGGAGACTATCAAAGAGATAGTCACCGAGCGACTTGGGGCCGAGGTGGCCGAATACGAGATCGTGCCTGACGAGCGGGAGTTGATTGAGACGATCCTTGTGGAGTGGGCCGATGTCTCGAAAGTGAACCTCATCCTCACCACCGGGGGCACCGGCTTCTCCCCTCGCGATGTGACCCCGGAGGCCACCCAGGCGGTCATCGAGCGGGAAGCCCCTGGCTTAACAGAAGCCATGCGTAGTCAAGGTTTGAAGAGCACCCCCCACGCCATGCTCTCCCGCGCCGTAGCCGGCATCAGGGGCAAGAGCCTTATCGTCAACCTGCCGGGCAGCCCCAAGGCTGTACGGGAGGGCCTAGAAGTTATCCTCCCCGCCCTACCTCACGCCATCGAAATCCTCAGAGGCGAGGCCGGGGCCTCCAACCGCCACGAATATCAGAAGGAGTGACAATACAACCAACCAGGCGGTTCAGGGAGTCCTGGGAAGGAAGCCAACCGGTTAACCGCAGTAAGTAAATGAGTTGGCAACGAATTACTCTCTTTGAAAAGAAGCCGAAGAAAACGGTCAAATGGCAATGTCTTAGTTGCAACCACATTTGGGATGGTGTGGCACCCAATGATCGTAATAAGAGAGCCAAGCACTGTCGGAAGTGTGGTTCATGGCAGATATACCCTGGCTGGTCTGATAAACCTTGGAAGCAAGTCTCAGCTATTGTGAAGAGACAGCGGGGTTATAAGTGTCAAGAGTGTGGCGCAAAAAACGTACCATTAGAAACACACCATATCATCTCACCATGGCATGGGGGCACCAGCGAGCTGGATAACCTGATTGTTCTGTGTTTACATTGCCATTGGAGACGCCATAATCCATTACTAGCCATGATTGAGGACTTGGACTCCGTAGTTTCAAGGCTGGCCAGGAGGCTCAGGGAGTGGTGGGAAGGAGGTGAGAAATGAGAAAACAGAAAGCCTTCTTAGCAGCCAGCCTTGTCTTGTTGCTCTTGGGAGTTAGTGCTTGGCAGTGTGGTGGAGCGGAGAGGCTCGAGGAGCCCACCCCTCAAGCCGTCGCAACCGCTCAACTCCGGTTAGGAGAATCTGGGATCTACGAGGGTATGACAGTCACATTAGTCAAATATGAACTCACTGACACTCGCATTGATGTACTTGGGATTAATATCCCTGCCGAGGCGGGACACCATTGGCTTTGGCTCTATGCCCGTGCCGAGAACACGGGTCCCAAGCCCGCTTTCACACCGATGCCTTTGCTTTTCGGTATGTGGCACAAGGGTCGGGAAGTTTCCATACTAGGCCAAGAGCCCTATGAAGGTGATCCCCACCAACCGCCATTCAACTGCGGGCCGTATGCGAAGATGCAACCAGGCGAGAGTTGCGAGGGTTGGCTATATGTCGCCCCCGCACTTCCAGATGACTGGGCACTGGAGGATCTCGTTGTGAGCTACGGTGATATGTGTGATAGCGAATCTCGGCTTTGGACTCCTTGCTTGTACTGGCAGCTTGAATGACAAGAAGAGAAATCGCGGAGCCAGCGGTAGGATGGGCGGTGAGGTCTGCGAAAGCAAGCCTTTTCTTATCTCTCAATCACCAGAAAAGAAAAAGGCGGCGGCTAATCTAGGCCGCCGGCTCAGGTTGGCTGCTCTAAAAAGGCAGGGTTATTTATACCTTATCACCTCGAAGCGGTAGAGTTGCACCGGCTCGCGGGGGCCGATGCCCGCCTTCTGCCGGCAGATCTCTATCTGGTACTCCGCCGTATCGACCCCCTCTAAATCGGGGAGGAGAAGCCCCCGCCTCCAGCCGCACTCCACGATGACGCCGTACCGCTTGGGGTCCAACTCCTCCATCCCCTCCACGGGTTCAGGGGTCGTGAGGACATCCACGGAGATATCGAGGTCGTCTAGTTCCTCCGCCCTCACAGGAGGGAACCTTGGGTCCCGAGTGGCTGCGGCTATGGCGTTGCGGATTATCTCCTCGGCCACATTCTCCTCCTGGGGCTCTATCGTCCCTATGCAGCCCCGAAGTTGCCCCCTCTTCTTCAGGGAAACGAAGACCCCAGCCCGCTTTTCCATCTCCGGTGTCAATTCTTTAGGAGGGGAGATAACCAGCCCCTCCTGGATATACCTTCTAATCGTCTCCTCGGCCAGGCGAACAAAAGAGTGACGCTCTGCCATTCTTTCCTCCAAATAAATACGCTCCCTAATGGCCATTCTAACCTCGAACCTCCGCCATGTCAAGCCTATTGACGGAGCGGTGATTATTATCTATAATGCGAAAGGTCATTGTCGGTGGGAGCACTCGTTCCCAGTAATATTTGCAAGGAGGCATAAATGGAAAAACCTTGGTTGAAGAATTACGACCCTGGCGTCCCCCACACCATCGACTACCCTGAGGTACCACTCCACCATTTTCTTGAGGAATCGGCGCGGAAGTATCCTGACAATGTGGCCACGGTGATCCAGGGCGGGAAATTGACCTACAAAGAATTGAACGAACTCACCGATCGCCTGGCCGCCGCCCTCTACGGCCTAGGCGTCAGGAAGGGCGACCGAGTGGCCCTCTACCTCCCCAACTGCCCCCAATATGTGATAGGCTTCTACGCTATCCTCAAGGCGGGGGGCGTCTCCGTAGCCGTCAACCCCCTCTACTCGCCCCGAGAGGTGGCCCATCAACTCAATGATTCTGGAGCGGAGACGATCATCGTCCTGAGCAAGATGTATCCCGTAGTAAAAGCGGTGCGCGCCCAGACCAAACTCAAAAACATTATCGTCACTAACATCAAAGAGTATTTCTCCCCCCTTATCAAGACCCTATTCACCCTCTTCAAAGAGGCGAAAGATGGACACCGTGTTACCCTGGAAGAGGGCGACCTTTGGTTCCAGGACCTCTTAGCCCGCTACACTCCGGAGCAGCGGCCTAAGGTCGAGGTCGGCCCCGAAGACCGAGCCATCTTCCAATATACAGGGGGCACCACCGGAGTCCCCAAGGCGGCGATAGGGCTGCACCGCAACCTCGTGGCCAACGCTCTGGAGATCGGCGCTTTCCTGCCCGATATGCAAGAGGGCAAAGAGGTCCACCTGGCGGCCATACCCCTCTTTCATGTCTACGGCCTGGTGGCCACTATGTGCAGCGCCGTGGCTATGGGCGCCTCTATGATAATGATCCCAAACCCTCGGGATATAGACGAAATCCTCAAGGCCATCGATAAATACAAGGTTACCCTCTACATGGGCGTGCCTACTATGTATCTGGCCCTCTGCAACCACCCCGACATCATGAAGTACGATGTGAAATCTATCAAGGCCTGCATCTCTGGCTCAGCGCCCCTGCCGTTAGAGGTGAAGAGGAGGTTCGAGGAACTCACTGGTGGTAAGTTGGTGGAGGGATACGGGTTGAGCGAGGCCCCCACGGCAAGCCACTGCAACCCGGTCTATGGCCGGGTTGTGCCCGGAAGCATCGGCCTGCCCCTCCCCGATATCGAGGCCAAGATCGTCGACCTGGACACGGGCACGAAAGATCTCCCCGTGGGAGATATAGGAGAACTAGCCCTCAGAGGCCCCATCGTCATGGAAGGGTACTGGAAGATGCCCGAAGAGACCTCCCTGGTGATGCGCGAAGGGGGTTGGCTCCTCACCGGCGACATCGCCAGGATGGACGAAGATGGCTACTTCTACATCGTCGACCGCAAGAAAGATATGATCCTCTGCTCCGGCTACAATGTCTATCCGCGGGAGGTGGAGGAGGTCCTCTTCGAGCACCCTAAAGTGCAAGAGGCAGCCGTGGCTGGCATCCCCGACCTCTATCGAGGCGAGACATGCAAAGCCTGGATCGTCCTCAAGCCAGGGGAAACGGCTACCGAGCAGGAGATCATCGACTTTTGCCGGGACAAATTGGCCAAGTTCAAGATACCCACCGCCGTGGAGTTCCGAACCGAACTCCCCAAAACGATGGTAGGCAAGGTCCTTCGCCGTTACCTGAGGGAAGAGGAACTCAAGAAGAAAGGGCCGGAGGCATAGGCTCAAGCCCCAGTGAACATTTCGCTGACTAGGATGAGACAGATAGGGACGGCTGAGCCGTCTCTATCCTATTATCGGCCATATAAGCATCGGCTGAGAAACTCTGGCTTCCAGACGACTACCTCATGGGCCCTACCGTCTCTCTCAGAAGCGACACAACTATGACTTTATAGGCCAAAACGTGGCGTTTCACAGCGATGACCATCTTCAAGCACCGTCTGGCTATCGTTTCCGGAACGTTGCTCATTAGAAGTTGTTGCAAGAGCCTTCGCGCGTAGCACCCAAGACCACAGGTCGTGTTCTTCAGCCTTAGCCAACACCCCCTGGAGAACATCTGGAATGGCTATTCCCGCTACAGGGTTAGCGTTGCAGATGGTAGGGGATATCGATGATAGCCTGCTGGAAGCCGAGGCGCCGACGACGATAGAGAAGCGCGATTCTAATCAGCAAGGCTGACTGGTTATGGAGCAGGTTGTGCCACCATTTGGCCGGGACGAACTCGGGCAAGATCACCGTGGCGTGCTGGCCGTCGTTGTGCTGGCGGTCGGTCTCGTCGAGAAAGTCCAAGAGCGGCCCAATGATAGAGCGATAAGGCGAGGACACGACCGCTAACGCCACATCGGGCCACCACTGCTCCCACTCCTCGCGGATGCGCTCCCCTGCGCCAGGTTCGATCTCAACGTAGACCGCCGTCACATCCTTCGAGATGGACCGGGCATAGGCAACGGCGTCAATGACTCCACGATGGACACCTGAGATAGGGACGACCACCCGCGGGGAAGGATAAGGTCTAAGGGAGGGGGGCAGCCCGCGCAACGACAACTGCTTAGAAACATCTCGGTAGTGGGCGCGGATCTTGAGAAAGCCAACCACCAGCGTCGGGAGCAATAGAAGGGAGATCCAGGCTCCCCCAGCGAACTTGCTGACGCTGATGACGATGAAGGTTGTCGCCGTGGCCATGGCCCCAACGCCATTGAAGATGGCCTTCAGAGACCACCAGCGGCCACGCTCACGCCACCAATGGACCACCATCCCGGCCTGCGAGAGGGTGAAGGCCAGAAATGCGCCTATGGCAAAGAGGGGGATCAGGGCGTGCGTATCACCGCCAAAGATGACGATCAGCGCCCCACTCGCTAACGCCAAAAGCAGGATGCCGTTGTTATACACCAATCGGTCCCCCCGGTTGTACAATTGACGCGGCAGGAAGCCGTCATCGGCTAGGATCGCGGCGACGCGGGGGAAGTCGGCGAAACTGGTGTTGGCCGCCACGGCCAGAATGAGCAACATGCTGGCCTGGATTAGCAGATAAGTCGGCCCGCTGCCCAGCAAACGGCGTGCCAGCGCGGAGAGGATCGTCTCCTCTGGTCCCGCGACCACGGCCAAATAGTGCGTCAGTCCGATGCTGCCTACGAAAAGCAGGCCCAATAACACAGCCAGGACGATTAGGGTCCGTCCTGCGTTCTTCCCCTCAGGGGGTTTGAAGTAGGCCACTCCGTTGCTGATGGCCTCGATCCCGGTCAGCGCCGTGCAGCCGGACGAAAAGGTGTGTAACACCAGGAACGCGGTCAGAGGCTCAGTGGCCCGTGGGGCGGCCGCGGCCAATGACCCCGGCCCCTCTATCAGGAGGCGTACCACGCCATAGGCCAGCATGGGCAGGTAGGTAAACAGGAACAGATAGACGGGGATGGACATCAAGGTGCCACTTTCGCGCAAACCCCGCAGGTTAGCCAGGGTGATGATGAATAGGAGCAGGAGGGACAGAGTCACGCGATAGGGCCACAAGATAGGGAATGCTGAGGCGATCGCTGCCACCCCTGCGGTCAGGCTCACCGCGGCGACTAGGATGTAGTCAATGAGCAGCGCAGCCGCCGCGACCAGCCCCAGCAATGTGCCTAGGTTCTCGCGGGAGACAGTATACGAACCGCCACCAGTAGGATAAGCGTGGACGGTCTGAAAGTAGGAGAGGGCCACGAGGATCAAAAGCCCGGCGATGGTCAATCCAATGGGGAAGGATAGGGATAACCCCACACTCCCGGCGACAAGCAATCCGAGATAGATTTCTTGGTTAGCATAGGCGATAGACGAGAGAGCATCTGGCGAAAATGCGGCCAGGGCTCGTATCTTGTTCAGTCGCTCGTGCGCAAGTCTACGGGTAGGTAAAGGGGAGCCGATCAACAGCTCCTTGATCTTGTTCCACACCACATTCCCACCCCTCCTCAGGAATTCGATCTTTGAACATCACCCGCCATCCATTCAAGAACTAAAGAGGCCCTCAATGAACGTGAGCGTACGCCTAGACCTCACCTCTAGACCACCAGACGAGCGAAGATGAGGTACCCAGTATGGGCCACCATCCTATCTACAGGGCGAAGGCGAGCGGCCACTGTCTTATAGGGCCGGAGCAATATCTCACAGACTTCGATATCTACAAAGCCTTCCTCCTCCAGCCCTCTTAATAGGTTTGAGACCTGATTGGCGGTGGGCACCACCGCTCCAAAGAAACCTCCGGACTTGAGGGCCTCCCGGGCTTGGAGGAGGTAGTGATGGGGGCTCCTCACATCAATGAATAGGGCATCCACCTCGCGCTCGTCGAACCCCTCAGCGATGTCCCGCTCTTTAAGTTCCACGTAATCCAAGAGCCCCACCCGAGTTAGGTTCCGCTCCGCCAAAGCGAGCATATCCTCCCGTTCTTCATAGGAGTAGACCCGCCCCTCCGGGGCCACCGCCTGGGCCAAGGCGATGGTGAGAACGCCACTGCCGGTGCCCGCCTCTATCACTCGGGAGCCGGAGCGTATGTTCATCTTGAGGAGGATGTAGCCCGATTCCTTGGGGTAAACGATCTGGGTGCGTCGCCTGGCATCCATGATCAGGTCATGGATAGAGGGTTCAAGCAGCCAAAAGGGATATCGCAGGTGAGAGACGACTTTCCCTCCCCAGGGCTGGCCGATGAGTTCATCGTGCGAGATCCGCCCTCGATGGGTATGAAGTTCCCCACCTTGCGCCAGGCGCACGATGAACCGCTTCCCATCTTTTCCCAATAGGAGAACTAGATCGTTCTCCGAGGCTATCGCCGCCAACTCCTCTTTTCTCAAACGGTCTCCCCTTTGCCGAACCCGAAAGCCCCCGGGTTATTTTAACGTCGCGATAAGTTGCGACGCTAAAATATGGGCGGAACAGGGCTCGAACCTGTGACCTCTTCCTTGTAAGGGAAGCGCTCTCCCCGCTGAGCTATCCGCCCACCTTACCATATCGAACCATCCGCTCTACTTTATTATAACATCATATCCCGCCGCTGACAAAATGGCCCGCAAGGGAGGGCGTATCTTTTTGCCCCCTAATTCGGTATTACTTGGGTAAGAAGTCTGTCCAAGAACAACTCACAATAAAGGAGGGTTAAAATGAAGAAGGCTATTCTGATAGGGATAACGCTGGGTGCACTTTTGGCCCTGGCCACACCCGCGTACGCAGACGGTCCCCCACCGTTTACACAGGCCGAGGTCTGCCCCATCCTGCCGGTCAGTGGCGAGGCTTGGGATCACAACCAGGCCGGCTTCGAAACGACCGGTGGCGGTGAATATTACCTCTGCCCAGAAGTCTTCGTGACCGTCCCCCTTCATGCCACCAACCTGAACGGCTTGGGTATACTTAATGACTATCATGCTAGTCCTCCTTGGCGTCAAGAGGGCTACACCCCTATCTGGGCAGTAGTAGAAGAAGGGGAGGGTCTCGAATAGCCAGGGCCTCTGGCACAAATTGTAACCAAGACGAAGCCCTTCCACCTTACAAAGGAAGGGCTTCATCCGTGAAAGGGCCCAGCCCTAGAACGGCAAATCCTCTACCTCGCCCGCGGCCACTAACTCTGCCTCTTCCCTGGCCGGGCAGATCTCAAGATAGTCACACCAGCAGCAAAAGGGGTTCACCTGAGGCTTGAACTGCTCCGTACCTTCGATCTGGGCGATGATCTCCTTTATCTTCTCCACCGTCGCGTCTATCTCTTCCTTCGATCTGGTAGTAGTCAACTTCTCTCCCGTTTGGAGGTAGTGGGCGGTGAGTTTCGAGGCGAAGATAGCCCGTTGGTGGTAAAGCCCTAGGCCGTAGATGCTCATCTGGAGGTCCTGGTCGAACTCCTCCTGGGAGGGGAGATAAGTCCCAGTCTTGTAGTCGATGAGTTCATACCCCCCTTCGGGGAGGCGATCCACCCGATCGATGCGGCCGATGAGTATGAAATCGGCCATGGGCACTTCTAACCGCTCCTCGATCACCTCTGGCCGAACGCTCATATCTTCCGAGTGGTAGTAGATCTCTAAGACCTCCAGGGCCTTCTCCCCCCACATCCTCTCCTCCTCCGTCGACTTGAAGGCCCGTCGATCCTGCCGGAGCCAATGTTGGCGGAGAAGGTGCTTCAACCCCTCCAAGGTGCGCCCCTCGGGAGGAACGCGGAAGAAGTCGGCCAACGCCTTATGGATGGCCCGCCCGAAGATAAAATGGGGCCACTCCTTCTTATATTTGTCCCCCAGATAGTCGATATACTGGAACTTGTAGCGGAGGGGACAACGTTGGAAGATGCTGAGTTTGTAGGGACTGACTTTCAAAGGTAGACACTCCGTTTGATTTAGTAGGCCCGATTAGGAACCCCAGCCGCATCTGGGGTAATGGCGACGCACCACATGTTACAGCATCTACGGCCCATACTTGATTAAGCCAGGTTGCTTGATAATCTCACGAGCTTCGCTCTTATCCAGGCTACCGGACATAACGTCCATGCAAATCCGCCATAGAGTAAAGGTTGACAAAATTCCGTCCCCCGCATCCTTGGCACTTGCGATTATCTCAGGCGACCCGGCATATAATGGACCTCTGGTCTTCGCATCGCGCTCTCTAAATGGATTGACCACCAGAAGTCCCCGCAGATCGGTTTCCTTCAATTTGCGGTGGGCATGTCGGACATACTTCAGGAGATCACCATAGAAAGTCTCGGATTCGCCGCTTTTAGTGCCCTTGCATTCACAGATGCCGAAATATCCATCTTTATCACGTACCCATAGATCCTCGCGCTTCTTACCATCACCATACGGGTTTTCCTCATCAACGTTTGTAACCTTGAAATCAAGGAAGTCAAACACGTGCTCAACAGATTTCGACAGGCGATCCTCGCCGGTGAAGTGCTCGTCGTCAGCAATTAGGATTTGCATGAAAGGCTTCAGGTCTAGCTCGATGGCATCAATACGGTCCTCATCTTCGCGTTGCTTTCTGAGATACTCTTCCTCTCGCTTTCGAATACCTATTCGTATTTCCCGCACTTTGGGAGAATCGTAGAACTCATCACTGAGCCAATCAAGTCCTGGTCGTTGTGGAAAGAGCTGGGAATTCACTTCAGGTAATACATCGCTGAGGATCAACTCCACGACATCGAGATTGGACTGGAAACGTGGCAGAATGAGATAGCCACCTTTCGTGTTGGGATTAATAAGGAGTGTACTAATTGGGCGCCTAAGTTCGTCCTCCACAATGGCCCAGGTGACCGTGCCTAGGATCTGGCAACATGGCAGGATCGGATGAAAAACCTTGAAAATCTGATAGAAGACATCGAAAGGGGGTTGAACACAGTCGGTCATTCTGAAATCCTTTGAGTCCTTCAGGACTTTTAGCTCCACCTTCCCATGAAGGTTTACAACCACAAGGCTCGGCTCCATAGTCTCTGGTCCTACGAAGACAATCACCCATCCTCCTCGGTCTACGACATTTCCAAACAATCGGTAATTTTCGAAATTAGTCTTGAAGACGGGCGAAGGCTTCTGGGCAGTCTCGGCCCTTTGACGCGATCCATCGTAGAAGGTAACGTCTTTCTCATGTGGCGAAGGGATGTAATGTATTTTGGATATGAAACCACTGGTACCCGTCGTTGCATTGTACCCCATAGACAATAGCCTCTTGCGCGCACCGCGAGGAAAGTCTATAAGAAGAATTCGAGGTAGTTCAGGTTGTCGAAGGTAGCGCATAACACTCCCCTTTACATCTTCTCCGGCGCCGAAACCCCCATCAGCCCCAAGACCTGGGCCAGGACTATCTGGCATGCCTTTACTAGTTTGAGCCGGGCCTTGTTTAAGGGCATATCCTCAGGATGAGACGAAACGACTCGACATTGCTTGTAAAAGGAATGAAAGGCGCTGGCTAAATCCTGGGCGTAGTAGGTCAGATGATGGGGGGCCAGGTTGGTGGCTGCTAACTCTACGATCTCCGGCAGAAGCACCATCTGCCTGAGGAGAGCCAACTCCGCCTCATGGGTCAAAAGGGAGAGATCGCCGTCTCTATAATCTAGGTCCCCTGCGTACCGGAGGATGCTGGCAATCCTAGCGTGGGCATATTGCACATAATAGACCGGGTTCTCCTGCGACTCTTCCTTGGCTAACTCTAAGTCGAAGTCCATCTGGCTATCGGCGGCATGAGCCAGGAGGAAGAAACGAACCGCATCGGGGCCTACCTCATCGAGGACCTCCCTCAGGGTGATGAACTCCCCGGTGCGCTTAGATAGCCGCAACACCTCCCCGCCCCTCTTCAGGGTAACCAACTGGTAGATGAGAAGCGTCAACCGCTCCGGGTCCAACCCCAAGGCCCGCATCATAGCCTTCATACGGGGAACATGGCCCTGGTGGTCGGCCCCCCAGACATCTATCACCCAATCGAAGCCCCGTTTTACGAATTTGTTATAATGATAGGCTATATCCGAAGCGAAATAGCCGGGCTCCCCCGTGGAGCGGACGACCACCTCGTCCTTGTCGCCCCCCAGGGCGGCAGCCGCAAACCAGATAGCCCCCTCTTCCTCAAAGATGTGGCCTCCTTGGCGTAGGATCTCCATAACCTCCGCAAAGTAGCCATCGTCGTATAGGCTCCGCTCTGAGAACCAGTTATCGTACCGGATCCCTAGAAGTTCCAGGTCCTTCTTAACACCCTCTAAGACCTTAGATAGCCCCACCTCGCCGATGGCCGCAAGCGCCTCCTCGCGTGGCATCTGTAGGTATCTCGTGTCGTCAGTCTCGGCTATCTCTCGCCCCCACTCCAACATATATCGGCCTCGATAGCCACCCTCTGGTATCTCCTCTTCTCGCCCCAGCGCCTGGGCGTAGCGGGCGTATAAGGTCTCGTTGAAGAGGCGCATCTGACTGCCCGTATCGTTAACGTAATATTCCCGCTGCACCTCGTACCCCGCTCTATACAGAAGGTTGGCTATGCTGTCCCCCAAAACCACATTGCGGGCGAAACCGACATGAAGCGGCCCCGTGGGGTTGGCGCTGCCATACTCCACCTGGACCCTCTTCCCCCGCCCCAGATCCAAGCGGCCATAGGAAGGGCCCTGGGCCAATATCGTCTCCACCTGTCGAGCCAGCCAGCCGTCGTCCAGGGTGAAATTTATGAAACCGGGCCCGGCCACCTCCACCCGGCCGATAAAATCAGCAAGGGAAAGGTGCTTTAGGATAATATCAGCCACCTGGCGGGGAGGCTTGCCCACTCGACCGGCCACCTGCAAAGCCAGGTTGGTGGCATAATCCCCATGCTCCTCCCGCTGAGGTCTCTCCACGATGAGCAGGGGCAACTCAAAGGGTGGAAGATCCCCAGCCCCTTGAGCCTTCAGAATCGCATCCTTTAAGAGTTGGGCTATCTCCCTTTTCATCTAATGATACTCCTCCATCTCCTCCCAGTTCTTCCCCACCTTGATGTCCGCCTTGAGGGGAGCCCGCAACTCATAGGCCCCTTCCATGACCGAGCGGACAAGGGGGGCCACGGTTTTCACTTCCTCCTCCGGCACTTCCAGGACCAACTCATCGTGCACCTGAAGGGTCAAGCGGCTGGCTAACCCTTTCTCTCGGAGAGCCTCATGAAGGCGGAGCATCGCTATCTTTATGATATCGGCGGCGCTGCCTTGGATGGGCATATTGATGGCCATCCGCTCCGCCGCCCGTTTCACCTGGTCATGGGCTCGACTAGTAGATCGAAGTTCCGGGAAGTAGCGACGCCGACCGAGGAGGGTGGAAACATACCCCTTCTCTCGCGCCATCCGCTTGGTCTCCTCTATATATTCCCGCACCTTGGGATAACGGGCGAAATAATTAGCGATGAACTCAGCGGCTTCCTCTTGCGAGAGTCCCGTCCTTTGAGCCAAGCCGTAGGCGCCCATGCCGTACGAAAGGCCGAAGTTGATGGACTTGGCTATACGTCGCATCTCAAGGGTGACCTGGGAGAGGGGGACACCCATAACCGTAGCCGCGGTGCTGGCATGGATATCCTCCCCCCGCTCGAAGGCGCTCAAAAGCCCCGGATCCTGAGAGATATGGGCCATGATCCGCAACTCCACTTGGGAGTAATCGGCCGACAAAAGGAGATAACCCTCCTCCGCGATGAATGCTCGCCTCACTTGACGTCCTATCTCCGTACGGATGGGGATATTCTGCAAATTGGGATCGCTGGAGGAGATCCGCCCGGTCACCGTTCCCGTCTGATTGTAGGAGGTATGGACCCGCCCCCTCCGCGGGTTTACCAAGAGCGGCAGAGCATCGACATAGGTGGATTTCAGTTTGCTGAGTTGCCGATACTCCAAGACCAGTTCGATGATGGGATGCATACCCCGCAACTCCTCCAAGACCTCAGCCGAGGTAGAATATCCGCTCTTGGTTCTGGCTTTGACCGGGAGTCCCAACTCCTCAAAGAGGACAGCGCCAAGTTGCTGGGTGGAGGATACATTGAAGGGGTGGTCGGCTATCTCGTAGATCTCCTTCTCTAGAGCGGTGATACGTAGATAAAATTCCCGGGACATCTGCTTCAGATGCTCAATGTCTAAAGCCACCCCGGCCATCTCCATCGCTACCAAGACCTCGACCAGCGGTATCTCCACCTGGACGAAGAGATCCCAAAGTTGGTGCTCTTTGAGCTCCGCCTCCAGGAGCCTAGCCAACCGCTCCGTGACCTCCACATCGGCGACAGCATAGGGGGCTGCGGTAGCGATGGGGACCTGGGCCATGGTTTTATCTTTGCCGATCAGTTCGCTGATGGAGGTCATCTCCACCCCCAGTTTCCTCCAAGCCAAATTCTTCAAGCCGAAGCCCCTTCCCCCAGGTTCGAGGAGATAAGCGGCGATCATGGTATCGAAGGCCAGCCCCTGAACCGCAAGACCATGACGGCGTAAGACCACTAGGTCGTATATAGCGTTATGGGCCCATTTGGCCACCCCATCGTCCCCAAGGATGGGGGCTAAGGCGGCCCCAACCTCCTCCAAAGGCAATTGCCCCTTCGCCTCCAAGTGACCGAGGGGGATATAATAACCCTTTCCCGGCTCTGTAGTAAGGGCCAACCCTACCAAATCCACAGACATGGTATCAGTCCCTGTGGTCTCCACATCCAGAGTTAAGTGAGAAGAGTGGGATAACTCGGTCGCTAACCCTTCCAGCGCCTTTCCGGTGGTCACCACTTGATAGTCAAGGGTTGTTTTCCTCTCAGGGGTCAAGAGCATCAACTGCTCCGCCTTTTGCTCCAACTTGGGTAAGCGATCCACGAGACTCCGAAACTCCAACTTCCGGAAAACTTCCATCACGCGATCCCGGTCGTAGTCGCTAGTGCGACACTTCGCCAGATCTAGGGTAATGGGAACCTCGGTGATAATGGTAGCCAATCGCTTGCTCAAGAAAGCCTGCTCCTTGTGTTCAGCGAGGGCCTTTCTGACCTTGGCTGGTTCGATCTCCTCCAGATGCTCGTAGATCTCCTCGATGGTGCCGTACCGTTTGACGAGATCGGTGGCGTATTTGGGCCCTATACCTGGAACTCCGGGTATGTTATCCGAAGCGTCTCCCACCAGAGCCTTGTAATCCACGAGCAGGGAGGGTCGAAGGTCGTACTTCTCCTCGATCGCATTCTCATCAAAGAGCCTGGCTTCGGAGAAAGGTTGTCGGTGGCCCCCCGTGGTCAATACCTTCACCTTGGGAGATACCAACTGAAAGGCATCGTAATCGCCGGTGAGGATGAGGGTCTCCACCCCCAACTCCCGGGCCTGCTTGGAGAGGGTGCCGATGAGGTCGTCGGCCTCGTACCCCTCTACCTCGAAGATGGGGATACCCAGAGCCTCGATCACCTCTACTATGCGAGCCATCTGATCCCGCATCTCTTCGGGCATTCGAGCCCGCTGAGCCTTATACTCCTTGAACTCTTGGTGTCTAAAGGTTTCCTTCCCCGCATCGAAGGCCACGGCGATGTAGTCGGGCTTCTCTTGCTCCAAAGCCCGAAGGAGCATCAGGGTGAAGCCGTACACCGCATTGGTCAACTCCCCTCGGGCGGTGGAAAAAGCATCTATGGGGAGAGCGAAGAAGGCTCGATAGGCTAAAGCATGCCCATCGACAAGGACCAGTTTCTTGCCCATCGCCTCACTTCCTGGATAGCTGAACCTCTCATATCCATTGTAGCCGCTGGCAAAGCCAAAGTCAAAGGAGGGGCAACCAGAGTGTTAAAACCCACCTCCTGGCTTAACATAGTGGGAAAGAAAATGTACTCGATAGTATGTTTTCCTGCTTTCTGGCCTCTACAATCGGTCAAGTCTTAACCGGTCGGGAGAGATTATCTTTCCAAAGGATTTGTCCCACTTTTCCCGGGTATCGGATAGGCTTAGATGTCGGGCCTAAAGGAGCAGGAGAAGAGGAGAACCGTTTGGGATGTCCCCTTCGAAAAGAGGAAATCTAGGGGCCTTGCCTGAGTAAGGCAGAAATAATGTAAATCATGAGAACTAAACCCGCCCCTAAGAGGAGAAGGTGGATGAGGCAACCACCGATCTTCTTGATCACCCCAAAGAGCCAAGTCACTACAAGAAGAGCGATGACCAGGCCCGCAAGGATAGTAATAGCACTTCCCACTCGATCCCCTTTACCTGTTTGTGGCTATTCTAAGGGGCAAAGGGCCAGATGTCAAGGCGTGAACCGCTGCATAGATCATCATCACTCAGAGGTGGCTCGAATGGCCATCTCATGATATACTGAAAACGAGGAGCGGGGCTATGATCGACCACTTCATCCCCAGCCAGGAAAGAGAGGAAGAGATCCCACTGGAACGGCACCTGGATCCGATGCCAGGAAACGTGGTCTCCCAATACATCGAGGCCTATTCCCAGCCTGGGGGTATGATCTTAGATCCCTTCTGCCAGACAGCAGTAGTGATAGAGGAGGCGTTCCGAAAGGGGAGAACAGCCCTCGCCGCTCACTTCAGCCCCCTAAACGTACTCATAGCGCGGGCCACCCTAAGCCTCCCTCCACCGGAGGAGATCGATGCCGCCACCACCCGCCTCGGCGACGCTCCAAAACTGGAAGCCTCTCTGCGAGAGCACATCACCCAACTTTACGCCACATCCTGTCACCGCTGCCGAAACCCGGTGGTGGCTGACCACTTTGCTTGGGATAGGGAACGGGGGTTACCAGTAGAGAAAGGGTACCTGTGTCCCCATTGCGAAGCCCAAGGCGACTTTCCCGTCGAGGAAGCCGACCTGGAGGCCCTGGCCAAGATAGAGGAGCGAGGCGTCCACTATTGGTATCTTTTAGATCGCCTAGCCTCCCCCGATGAGGAGGGACGGGAGTTGGCCCAAAGCCTCCTGGAACTCTATACCCCACGCAACCTATATGCCCTAGTGAACCTCTCTATGAAAGTGGAGACCCTCTTCTCCGGCTCCCCCACCTTGGAAACGCTGCAACTGATACTCCTCATCTGCCTTGATTCCTGCCGTAAACTGGAGAGAGAAGGCCGAGCCCGACTTCGGCCCCCCAGGAGTTTCAGGGAGCGAAACGTCTGGCACGCTTTTGAGGAGGCTTACATTCAACTGCGCTCCCTCTCCTCGAAATCCAGGCCCTCAGGCAACGTCCCACCACCTACTGTAGCCATAGTCAAGCGGTCTATTCGCGGCTTGGCTTCGGCTTTGGAGCGAGAGAGTCTAGATTTGGTCGTAACGGCTCCCCCACCCCTCGATCGTCCCTTCTGGGCCCTATCTTATCTCTGGACCGGCTGGCTTCTGGGCAAAGAGGAGACAACGGTCTTCAAGCCGTTCCTACGACCTCGATCCTTGGACTGGCCATGGTACCAGAGGGCCACCGCTGCTGCCATGCGACATCTTGTGTCCCTCTTGCGCCCCGAGGGGAAGATGGTCTTCATATTGGGGCGTGGTGAACTCCCCCAAGCCGAGCGCCTTGTCCTAGCGGGAGCAGAGGCGGGCCTCAAGTTAGAAGGGCTCTTCCTCCAACCCCGCGAAATGAGCACCAGCGTCCTCTTACGAAAAGAGAGGGCTAACAGTTATCGCCTTTCCTTGGTGAAGAACCGACCCCCGAAGAAACCCCCCTCTACCCCTAGCCTCGCTTCCCACATGCGAAAGTCCGCTTTCGAGGCCTGCCGCAAACTCCTCCGAGAACGTGGCGACCCGTTGCTATTCGAGTGGCTCCACGCTGCCATCCTCAAGCGATGGAGCGAAGAGGACCTCCTGCGCCAGGCGACGCTCTTAGAAGGGGTATCTCTCGCTGAATTTGCCGCTGAGCAGATGGAAGAGGCACTGAAGGAGAGCCGGGAGAGATTCATTCTGCTTGATGAGAGAGGAGAGATCAGGGAAGATGCAGAAGCAGACTGGCACTCTTCCCTCTGGTGGCTAAGAGAAGCACCTCCTCATTTCCCCCTTGGCGACAAGGTGGAGAAAGTGACCTGTCAACTGCTCCAAGAAGCAAAAGGGTTCCAACAAGCGAGAGAGGAGATCTATTCCCGCTTTCCGGGGCTCCTAACCCCTGATCCGGGGTTGGTGGAGGAGGCTCTCCGTTCCTATGGCCAGGGGAGCCCCGAGGCCTGGCGGCTCCGCCCCCAGGAGGAAGTGCGAAAAGAGATGATCGCCCTCCTCCTTCGCCTGGGGGAGCGCCTGGGGTTCCAAGCCTGGGCTGGTTCGAGGTTGCCCCGCTACGCCGATGTGACCTGGCAGGAAGGGGAAACTACTTACCTCTTCCTTATCCGCGAGAAGATATCGCTACGGGACCTCTGCCGGTGGGTGGAGGAGGGACCCAAGGCTCGTCATCTCATCCTCATCCCTGATGAGCGAGCCTCGCTCCTACGACTCAGGCTGGAAGTCTCCCCCCTCATCCAAAAGCGACTAAGAGAAAGCGATTGGGATTTCGCAAAATTCAGCCACCTCCGGTCGGTGGCCACCCAAGAGGAGGTAGATCGCCACGATCTAAAGAAGATCGTGGGGCTCCTACCCCCTATAGAGAGCGCCGAGGCACAATTGCCGCTCTTCCCTTAGAGGAGGTCTGTCTACGTTGAGTGAGGAACCCCCCCGCCTAAGGCTGGCCCATCTGCCCACCCCCTTAGAGGAGATGCCCAATTTAACCCAGAGGCTCAAAGGGCCGCGCCTTCTCATCAAGAGAGATGACCAGACCGGCCTAGCCACCGGGGGAAATAAGGCCCGCAAACTAGAGTACCTTATGGCTGACGCCCTGGCCCAGGGAGCCGATACCATTGTCACCCTGGGCGCCGCTCAATCGAACCATGCCCGCCAGACCGCCGCCGCGGCTGCCAAATTTGGTCTCAGGGCTGTATTGCTCCTCCAAGGAGAAGAGCCACCCCAGTGCACCGGCAACCTCCTCCTCGACGACTTACTGGGTGCTGAGGTGCGGTGGATGGGCTCCCAAAGGCGTCTACCGCCTGAACGGATAGCAGGGGTATTAGAAGAACTCAAGGAAGCAGGGCAAAGGCCCTATCTCATCCCCTACGGTGGCTCAAACGAAGTAGGGGTATTAGGTTATATCCAGGCCATGAGAGAACTCTTAGATCAACTAGGTGAAAGGGGAGTGGAGGCCGATCGCCTAGTGGTAGCCACCAGTTCCGGAGGCACCCAAGTGGGGCTCACCCTGGGGGCTAAGATCTACGGATATGCGGGAGAGGTCATAGGCATAAGCGTGGACTTGCCCAGAGAGGAACTGTTGAGCAACTTGGTGAGCCTAGCCCAAGCCACGGCTGCCCGCTGGGGCTTCGATCTCTCCCTCGGTAGGGACGATTTCATAGTCTATGATGATTATCTGGGAGGAGGGTATGGCGTCTTAGGGCCAAAGGAGGTGGAGGCCATAAGGCTCCTGGCCCGCACCGAGGGCATCATTTTAGACCCTGTTTATACCGGACGGGCTATGGCCGGCCTAATAGATCTCGTTCGACGAGGTACCTTTCGACCAGATGAGGTGGTCATCTTCTGGCATACCGGCGGCACCCCTGCCCTCTTTGCCTACGCTCAAGAGTTATCCTCTATGCCATCTCAAACCGGGCGGTGAAATGGCGAAGGCGAGGTGCTTCGTAAACTATCTTTAAGCCCCTTATCTTCTCCCGCTCCCGATAGAGTAGGGCTATGACATCCCCCACATAGTCCAGGTGGCTTTGGGTGTATACTCGCCGAGGAAGGGCCAGGCGCACTAACTCCAGTTTTGGATAGATCATCTCCCCTGTAGCCTCATCCTTACGGGCGAAGGCGACGCTACCTATCTCCGCCGCCCTGATCCCCCCTTCCAGATATAACTGGGCCACCAGAGCCTGCCCTGGGAAGTGACTCTGGGGGATATGGGGCAGGAAGCGCTTGGCATCTATGTAGACCGCGTGCCCTCCCACAGGCTCAAAGATGGGAACTCCCACCTCTCGCAACTGATCCCCTAAATATTGGGTTTGGCCGATCCGATAGGCTAGGTACTCCTCGTTGAGCCCCTCCCATAGGCCGATAGCTATCGCTTCTAGGTCTCTCCCCGCTAGACCTCCATAGGTGGGATACCCTTCCTTGAGGATCAGTTCCGTGCAAACCCGCTGATAGAGATCCTCATCGTTCATGGCCAAGAAGCCCCCGATATTCACTAAGGCGTCTTTCTTAGCGCTCATATAACAGCCATCAGCATAGGAAAATATCTCTTTCGCTATCTCCAAGAGCGTCCTATTTTCATATCCCGCTTCTCGTTTCTTGATGAAGTATGCGTTCTCCGCATATCGGCAGGCGTCGATGAAGAGAGGGATACTATGCTCGGCCAACGTCTCTCTCGTCTGGCGGATATTCTCCAAGGAGACAGGTTGCCCCCCTCCGGCGTTATTGGTAATGGTGAGCATCCCTAGAGGGATATTCTCAGCCCCTACCTCATCGATGAAGGCCACAAGTTTGGCGATATCGATATTCCCTTTGAAAGGGTGATAGCCTTGGGGGTTCAGCCCTTCCTCGATGACCAGATCGACCGGCTTTCCCCGACGAGCCCTTATGTTGGCCTGGGTGGTATCGAAATGCATGTTGCTGGGGACAAAGTGGCCCGGTTCAACCAGGAGGCCGAAAAGGATATTCTCCGCCGCCCTTCCCTGATGGGTAGGAACGAAATAAGGGAAGCCGAATATAGAGTGGATCACCTCCTCCAAGTTGTAGAAGTTACGGCAGCCGGCATAGGATTCATCGCCCCTCATCAAGCCTGCCCACTGCTCTTGGCTCATGGCCGAGGTCCCGCTGTCGGTGAGGAGGTCGATGAATATATCCTCTGCCTTGATGAGAAAAGGGTTGTAGCCGGCCTCAACCAGCAACCGCTCCCGCTCCTGGCGAGTAGTCTGCTTGATCGGCTCCACTGCCTTGATGCGAAAAGGTTCGACTACGAACTTCGCCATCTCACGCTCCTTTATATGATTATCGGCCTGGGACAATCATACTGGCCTTAGAGCCCCATGTCAACGAGATCATTCAGAAGAGGGAGTCCATAATTTCACCAAAGGAAGCCCCACACGGGTTGTATACACTACTCTCTGTATGGCCATAAGCGATGCAACCTTAATGCCCACACCTTTATCTCGTCACCCTCCTATCAATACACCTAAAATTTTAAGGTTCCACCACTTGACAACCTATACGAATGGGGATATAATTGAGCGTGGTTGTAAGACTAACGTCTAAGTTATTAGGCTAACGCCTAAAGAGGGGAAATGAATAGAGATCCGACTGACAAACTGGTGAAGATCGGTTTCTCGGAGTATGAAGCCAAGGCCTACCTAGCCCTGCTCAAGCAGAGCCCCGTCACGGGGTACCAACTCTCCAAGCGCTCTGGCGTACCCCGCTCCATGATCTATGAGGTCCTGGGCAAACTCACCACTCGTGGTGCGGCGATGACGCTGCGTAAAGGCGGTGCCACCGAGTACGCGCCTGTTCCAGCGGTGGAGTTCTTCGACCAGCTCCACCACGACCACGAAGAGCTCATCGCCTCCCTCAAGGACGACTTGGCTGCCCTCGACTCAGCCCCCAATCTCGAATACGTCTGGAACATCGAAGGTCGGAAGAACATCTTGGCTAAGGCAGAGGAGATGATAGGCCAAGCAAGAGCCCGCCTCTATCTGGCTCTGCTGCCAGCCACTTTCCCGGAGTTACGGCCTGTGTTGACGGAGGCCATCGGGCGAGGGGTGCGAGTGGTGATCTACACCACGGGCGACCTCGATCTGCCAGGCGGCCAGGTGGTCGTTGCTCCTAGGTCCGAGAAGGCCCTCAGCCAGGCAGGTGGGTTAGGGTTGATCCTGGTTATTGACGGGGAGGAGGTGTTGATCGGCGAATGGCTGACTGAGACCAGGGCGCGAGCCACCTGGACTAGCAGTCCCCTTCTCGTCTTCGTTGCCGAGCATCACCTGCGCACCGACCTCTATCTCCCACGACTCCTGGCCCTTCTTGGTGAGAGGGCGCGGGAGGTCATCCACGAGGAGGACTGGGAACTCTTCGCCCGGGCTATGGAGAGTCACATCAGCGGTTAACGGAGTTCGCTGCAGTTTGTGTGCAAGGTCAAGGAAGGCCACGATGTCAATCGGGCAGGTATGCGAAACACCAGAACGTCATCCAGGAGGGATAAAATGAACGCCCATACGTCTGTTAACCAACCAAATGGGAAATCCGACCTAACTCGCAGGGTTCGAAAACGGATGTTACAAGTCATTATCCAATTCCTGATCCTGGCAGCGATCTTGTTCATCTCGTCAGGGCGCCTAGATTGGGTGTGGGCGTGGGCCTATCTGGGCGTGGGTGTGGGCATTTTGGCGGTCAACGTGCTTGTCATGTCCCCAGAGTTGATAGCCGAGCGGGGCGAGATCAAAGAGAACGTCAAGGGCTGGGACAGGGTACTTGGCACCCTCATCGGCGTTATAACGCTGGGCGCATTAATGGTGATGGGGTTGGATGCACGCTTCGGCTGGTCGCCTAGGCTCGCTGGAGCCATTCAGCTCGGCGGGTTGGTGTTCCTGGCACTGGGGCAAGGTCTATTTAGTTGGGCGATGGCTTCGAACGTGTTCTTCTCAGGGGCTGTTCGCATCCAGATAGATCGAGGCCATACCGTCGCCACCGGTGGGCCCTACCGGTACGTGCGCCATCCGGGCTATGTCGGATATATCATATCCTGGCTCGCAACCTCGCTGGCTCTCGGCTCGCTGTGGGGCCTCATCCCGGCGGGTCTTGTGATGTGCCTTATGGTCGTACGTACGGCGCTGGAGGATAAGACTCTGTTGGAGGAACTCGACGGCTACACGGAGTATGCTCAGCGAGTGCGCTACCGCCTGCTTCCGGGCATCTGGTAGTCGCTGGTGTGCGAAGCAGTTAAACACCATCGAGAAAAGAAGCGGGAAAATGGAAAACAAAGCAATTATCTTCGACTTTGCAGCTGAAGTGGGTCTTACAAAGCAGGTAGGAGGTCGCAAGGCCACAGACGAGTTAATCGAGTTATGTCACATAGACAAGGGCTCATACGTTTTGGATGTTGGCTGTGGCGTCGGCGTAACGCCTTGCTACCTGGCAAAAAGGTATAACTGTCGGGTGGTCGGCGTGGACATCCGCGACCGGATGATCGATAGGTCGAATGAGCGAGCGAAAAGAGAAGGAGTAGAGGATCACGTTGAGTTTCGGGTGGCAGACGCCCAGGACCTGCCCTTCCAGGATGACCTTTTCGACGCAGTCATTTGCGAGTCCGTGCTCGCAATGGTGCCAGACAAGCCGAAGGCGATGCACGAATACGTGCGTGTGACCAAACGTGGGGGATGCGTGGGGCTGAACGAGTCCACCTGGATCAAGACACCACCGCCGGTAGACTTGGTTGAATGGGTGGGTCGAGATTTGGGCGGGATTGCCCAGATTTTGTCTGCTGACGGCTGGGTGGGATTGCTGGAAAACGCTGGATTGCGAGATATCGTCGTGCGAACCTACAAGGTCAATGCTCGAAGCGAGCTCATCAAGATCATTCGGCGATATGGTTTAAGAGGTTACTTAGAGGCTTCGTGTAGAATGCTGTCCCTCTACCGAAAGAGCCCGGCTTATAGGACGTTCCTAAAAGAAGTAAAAGAGACTGGGGCCATGCCCAAGCACGCTTCCGAATACTTTGGATACGGGATATACGTGGGAAGGAAGTAGTGGCCAAGGAATACGCCGAGAACAGATCCTACTTCCTGCTGCCAAGGGTCTGGTGATAGCGGTTGACAAATCGTGAGTTGGGGTTATATTGCTAATGCAAATCAGATGCAACAAACGTTTCGAGGAGAGATATGATCTTTAGAAACCTCTTGCGGCGCAAGACCCGTACCTTCCTCACCCTTACAGGCATCGCCATGGGGGTGGCGGCCATCGTGACTCTAGTGGCCCTCGCCGATGGCCTGGCCTCTGGATATTATGGCCTTCTCTCCGGTAGTCAAGCAGACCTGGTGATCACTCAGGCTGAGTCGCTCGATATGAGCGTCAGTGTCATCGACGAGGAAGTGGGGCCGCAATTGGCAGCCCTTCCTGGGGTGGAAGAGGTCGAGGGTGTGATCATCGGCGAGGCTACCACCGAAAGCCTCCCCTACTTTATGGTCTTCGGCTATGACCCTAAGGGGATCGGCATTCAACATTTCAGGGTAGTGGAGGGAAAGGGACTGACAGCCAAGAGAGAGATCATCATCGGCAAACTAGCCGCCGAGAACCTCAAAAAGGGGGTAGGGGATACCGTTAGGCTGTACGACAGTGCTTACCGCATCGTGGGCATCTATGAGACCGGGTCTTTCTTTGAGGAGGGAGGAGGGGTGATCTCCCTGGCCGATGCCCAGGCCATGCTTAAGAGGCCACGCCAGGTGAACACATATGCCATCAAACTCGAAGACGTGGACCAGGCAGAAGAGGTGCGCAAGAGGATCGAGCGACGCTTCCCCGAACTTCTAGCCGTGGAATCGGCTAGTTTCGCCGACCAGCAACTGGGGTTGCAGTTCGTCCGCGCCTTCGCCTGGGCCCTCTCATTTCTGGCTATCGTCGTCGGCGGGGTGGGGATGATGAACACCACGCTGATGTCTGTCTTCGAACGGACCAGGGAGATAGGGGTGCTTAGGGCTCTGGGTTGGCGGAAGGGTAGAGTGCTGACTATGATCTTGAGTGAATCCCTGCTTTTGAGCCTGCTGGGCGGCCTAGCGGGAGTAACGTTGGGCATAGTTGCGGTTAAGGCCTTGGGTCGCCTGCCGGCCGTGAGCGGTTGGCTGCAGGGCGAGTTCTCCCTCGGCCTCTTCATACAGGCGGCAGTGGTGACCCTAGCCCTGGGAGCCACCGCGGGGCTCTACCCCGCTTGGTGGGCCTCCCGACTTCACCCCGTAGAAGCGTTGCGCTATGAGGGCGGTGGCGGCGAAAGGGCCTCGTCTCGCCTGCCTGGAGGGATGACCGTCAGGAGCCTTTTCTGGCGCAAGACCCGTACCCTTCTCACTATGGTGGGGATAGGCATCGGCGTGGCCACGATAGTGGCTCTGCTGGGCATCACCGACGGCTTCATAGACGGCTTCACAGCGATAGCCACTGGCAGCGGAACGGATCTGGTGGCCGTGGAGGCCAATATCTCCGATGTGTACTACAGTGCTATCGACGAAAGGGTGGGTAAACGGATCGCCAGCCTCTCGGGAGTGAAGAGCGTATCGGGCTTTGTCATTGGTTTCGCCATGACTGAAGAGAACCCCTTAATGTTCGTATTCGGATACCACCCCGCTGAGTACGCCATCCGCCATTTCAAGATAGTGGAGGGGGAAAGCCTGAGCGCCAGCCGACAGATCATCCTGGGCCACAGTGCAGCCGAGGCTATGAAGAAGCAGGTAGGAGATAGGGTGCGGATTTTCGACAGTTCCTTTCGCATCGTGGGCATCTACGAGACAGGGGCGAGTTACGAGGACAGCGGCGGGGTGATCTCTTTGCGCGAGGCCCAGGCTATCTTCGGAAGGCCCCGCCAGGTGGGCTTCCTAGGCATCAAAGTAGAAGACCCCCATCGAATGGAAGAGGTTCGGCAACAGATCGAGAAGGATTTTCCGGAAGTTACCATCTCCCTCTCCTCCGATTTCGCAGAGAGGTTGCCTGACCTCCAGGCGATGGAAGCCTTGGTGGGGGGCATCTCTATCCTGGCCGTCATCGTGGGTGGGGTAGGGATGATGAATACCATGGTCATGTCGGTCTTCGAGAGGACTAGAGAGATAGGGGTGCTCAGGGCTTTAGGTTGGCGGAGGGGAAGGGTGCTCTTCATGATCTTGCTCGAATCGTTGCTCCTGGGCCTTTTCAGTGGCATAGTGGGCATATTTATGGGGGTGGCGATGGATAAAGCCTTGGGGCTTCTCCCCTTCATAGGTACTCTTCTGAAGGCCAGTTTCAAGCCCTCTCTGTTGGTTCAGGCCATAGTTATGGCCTTGGTTCTAGGAGCCATCGGGGGACTCTACCCCGCCTGGTGGGCCTCCCGACTTCGACCTATAGAGGCGTTGCGATATGAATAACACTCCCTGAGAAGGAGGAGACGATGAAAAACCTCATAAGAGTAGTAGCGCTCTCCCTCTTGAGCCTCGGCCTGTGGGGCTGCTCCGGGCTTGGAGCCGCTCGACCGGAAGCCACTCCACCCCCTGCGGAAGATGTAGAGAGGGTGGTATCGGCTACCGGAGTTGTGGTCCCCGCCCGTTGGGCTACTTTGACCTTCCAGATGAGCGGACGCGTGGAACGAGTGATGATGGAGGCGGGAGATCAGGTCGAAGAAGGAGAAACCTTAATAGAAGTTGACGCCGCTGACCTAGAGTACGCTCTTTCCCAGGCGCAAGTGGCCTTGGCCACAAGCCAAGCCACCTTGGCCCTAGCGAAAGCGGGGGCCAGACCTGAGGAGATCGCGGCCCTCGAGGCCCAACTGGCTGCTGCCAAAGCGGAATTGGCGCGCCTCCTGGCCGGAGCCAAGCCAGAAGAGATCGCCCTGGCCCAGGCCCAACTCCAACAGACAGCCACCGATTTGGCCCACGCCCAAAACCGATATGATAGGTGGCGTTGGGTTGGCGAGGAGCCAGGAGGAGGGGGGGCGGAGGAAGAACTCCGCTATCAAAGGGATGCCGCTGCCGCGGCCAATGCCGCGGCTCAAGCCCAACTCGATCTAGTGATGGCTGGTCCTTCAAAGGAAGAGATAGCCGTGGCCCAAGCCCGGGTCGACCAAGTCCAAGCCCAATTGGACCTTCTGCGGGCCGGAGCCAGGCCAGAAGAGGTAGCGGTGGCCCAAGCCCAAGTGGCCCAGGCAGAGGCGGCCTTAGCCCAAGCGCAGTCGGCTTTAGAGAAAGCCGAATTGAGGGCCCCTTTCAGGGGCACCATCGCCGAGATAAGGGTAAAAGAGGGAGAGGTAGCGAATGTTGGGGTGCCAATCCTCACTCTGGGCGATCTAGACCGCTTACAAGTGGAGACCACCGATCTAAACGAGGTAGATATCCCTCTGGTGAAGGTGGGACAGGAGGTGAGGATCACCTTCGATGCCTTGCCGGAGAGGACTATAGAAGGCCAGGTGGCTCGGATCGCGCCTAGGGCTAGCCCCGGAGAGGGGGGCACGAACTATACGGTGATAATAGAGCTAGAGAAACAAGATCCCGACCTCCGTTGGGGGATGACCGCTTTTGTAGATATATTTGTCGAGCGGTAGAGGGGGAAAAAGATGGAAGAGAGAAATGTAATCGTCGAGACCCGCGACCTGGTTAAGGTCTATGGCGATGGAGCAGAGGTGCGAGCCCTCAATGGAGCCACTATGTGCGTCCGTCGGGGCGAATTAGTGACCGTCATGGGCCCCTCTGGCAGCGGCAAGTCGACCCTACTGAATATGATAGGAGCCCTCGACCGCCCCACCAGCGGCCAGGTTGTCGTCGACGGAGAGGACCTTACGGCCGTGAAGGATCTGGACGCCTTCCGGGCCCAGGAGGCGGGCTTTATCTTCCAACTCCACAACCTCATCCCCACCCTTACGGCCTTGGAGAATGTGGAGATACCGATGCATGGGCAGGTCAGGGCCGGGGAACAGCGGAAGCGGGCTCTAGAACTCCTGGATCTGGTGGGTCTCGTCGACAGGGCAAGCCATCTGCCCAGCCAACTTTCAGGGGGGGAAAGGCAGAGGGTGGCGGTGGCCCGCGCCTTAGCCAATCAACCTTCTATCCTTCTGGCCGACGAACCTACCGGCTCCCTAGATACCAAGGCCGGACAGGAGATCATGGAACTCCTGCAAAAAGTCAATCGAGAACGGGGGATGACCATCATCGTGGTCACTCACGATCCTAAAGTGGCTCGCATGACCCAGCGTATCCTCACCCTAGAAGATGGCCGCATCGTGGACGACCACCCGGTGCAAACCCCCCTTATCGAAGATCTGAGAGAACTGGCTCACTCCCAACTGGGGCAGTCACTACTAGAGCGGAAGGGAGAGGGCCTTAAGGAACTGGGACTGGGGAGCGATAAGGGTCTGACGGAGGAGGGGGAATACCTGCGGGGACTGCTGGTGGGACTGGTCTGAACTCCTTCTATGTTGTGGGCGAATTGTGCCTAACATACCGCGAGTTGTGGAATTACCTAAGACAATCTGGGCGTGAAAAGCATGCCGCAAATATGCTTTGTTTATGTGCAATACCGAACGTTTCTATTTCCCTTGCCCTGAAACAATGGTGCGCAACTGTTCTACCGTGAGCCAAGGACGACGGCGGTGCAGCATACTATGACAATTCGAACAAACGGGGACTAGGTCATCCTTTCTTACATTTGTATCTGGGGCGAGTGAAGCAATTGGTAGGGTATGATGCGCTTCGATATAACCCTCTCCAACCTTGCCGTATGTTTCTGGAAATAAGAAGGAACAAATCGAACAGCGTACTCGTCCCTTTTGTTCCCGGTTCCATATTTCCTTGGCATGAATAACGAGAGAACGGTTGCGTTCCTTTCTCAAATGAAGTCTTAGCTGCAACTTCCCTTCCTTGAAAGACTCCTCATTGGGTTCATGTCCAAATTCTTGAGCCAAAAGAATGTCCGGCTCTAGGGCCTTGTAGAAAACGTTATTGATGAGTTCTACATCTCGGCGATCAGATTTGTGCCTCAGAAGGATGTTCTTGAGTTCATCTGAATTGTGAACCAGCCAGTCCTCAAGGAGCTTGTCAAAGTCAGCGGCAACTTCTATCTCGGGCCGGCACTGTCTAATGAACTTGTCAAGCACTGTTTGTCTTTCAATCCCGCGCCGATTTGCTACTGATGCGACAGCTCTACGACGCATACGACTAACGGACCGATACCCAGTCGTATTCTGGAATTCTGTATCGACTTCTTCTATGACTTCAAGAATTTGCTCAATTCTTTGGCTCAAGTTATTTTAGGCCCCCTTATCCATCGCGGGACATTACATACAACGTCTAATACGCGTAAAAGTCTACACAATACCTAAGGATAAATCCAACTCCCATTAGCCGACTACGCTTGTCTCGGCTTCCTGGCCAACCTATGCCGATAGAGCATCACCCCAGCACAGATGATGATGGTCGCTACGGCTATTATCTGGGCCACGGCGATACCCCCTACCAGCCAGGCGTCGGGGCGTTGCATCTCCAGGAAGAAGCGGCCCAGAGGGTAAAGGATACCCCACAGGAGGAAGAGGTCTCCCCTGAGAAGCCGCTCCCCGTACCTTCGAACGATGTAGAAGAGCAGGCCGAAGCAGAAAAGACACCAGAGGGACTCGTAGGCGAAGGTGGGGTGAAAACGGGCCGTCTCCGGCAGGTCAGCGAACTGAGGGAGACGGTACTTCTCTGCGATAGGTATCCCCCAGGGCAGTGTGGTGGTATAGCCGTAGAGTTCTTGGTTAAAGAAGTTGCCCCACCGCCCGATCGCTTGCCCTAGGAATAACCCAGGAGCGACGAAATCGGCCCAAGTGAGAAAATCGAGCCGCTTGAGCCGAGCATAAAGCCAGAGGGCGAATACCCCCCCTGCTACCGCCCCGTAGATTGCCAACCCTCCCTGTCTGATCATCAAAATCTCGATAGGGTGGCGGCGATAATATTCCCAACCTACGCCCGTCCCTTGGGGGGTGGAGAAGACGTGATAGAGGCGGGCCCCGATGAGGCCGAACAAGATGACGAGAAGGAGCCCGTTCCAAACATGATCTGGGTTCTCGCCCCGCCTTTTGGCCTCTAGGCTGGCTATATATCCTCCCGCCAATATAGACAAGACCATGAGGATGCCATACCAGTAGATGGCCAGAGGGCCGATCCTGAAGGCGACAGGGTCTATCATTTTTCCGCTTCCTTTCGTGTATTTCTACCTCATTATAAACCTCCTAGCCTTTTGAGTCAAACGAAAGGGCTTGCCCCAGACAAGGTAGTACGGTATAATGGGATTAACCTGGGTAGAAAGGCTTTCTTCTACACCTGTCAGTTTGAACTGAGCAAGCCTAAAGGCACAAAAGAGGGCTTTTCAACTCGGTAAGAGGTGGCGAAGGCAAACCGCTAGGGCGGCTAATTCACTATAAAAAGGAGTGAGATGAAGAAAAGAATAGGGTATCTTTCGGTCGAGGATATCTTCCGTGACCTTGGCCCCCAGGAGCGAGAAGAGGTAGAACGTTCCTTTTCGAAGACCACTTTCCGAAGGGGCGAGGTCATCTATCCCCCAGAGGAAGAGAAAGAGGTCCTCTTCCTCCTCAGAGGAGGGATGGTTCAACTCTATCGTCTTACTCGAGAGGGGGAGAAACGGGTTGTCGACACCCTTGGCCCAGGCACTATCTTTGGAGAGATGCCCCTCATAGGACAGGGGATGTATGGCACCTTCGCCCAGGCAGTAGAGGATTGCGCCCTGGGAACCATGGAGCGCCCCGCTTTGGAGCGGCTCCTCCTTCTGAGGCCCGCCATAGCCTTGCGCATACTGGAGGGTGTGGGAAAGCGGCTAGCGGAGGCGGAATCACTCTTAGAGGATATCACCTTCAAGAGCGTCCCCGCTCGTTTGGCCTCTCTCCTCCTCCGTCTGATGAAGGAAGAAGGGCCCATCATCGCCGGTTATACCCACCAGGCCCTGGCCGACACAATTGGCACCTACCGGGAGACCACCACTTCGACTTTGGGCCTCTTCAAGAGACGAGGTCTAATCAGGATCGGCCGCAAGAGGTTACAGATATTAGATGTCCAGGGCTTAAAAGAGATAGCCGAGAAGTGATGAGGCTTCTCCTACCTTCTGGATGAGGCGGCCTACACAGCGGCGCGAGCCTTGTCCAGGTCATCGACACCGATGACCAGGCGGTTATTCGTGGCCAGATAGCCCAGGTCGATATTTACCCCAGCGTTGGCTATGCGTCGACAGACCTCCCCTAATGCGCCTGGTCGGTCCTCGATTTCCAGAACCAAGACCTCGCGCTCCTCACCCACCTCAATGCCGACCTTTTCCAAGGCTCGGCGGGCAGCGGCCGCGTCCTCCACCAAGATATGGATAATCCCCTTGTCCTCGACCGCGAATCCACACGCCCCCTCGATGTTGATGCCGGCCTTCCCCAGGGTCTCGCCCATATCGGCTAGCGTGCCCGGGCGGTCTTCCAAAATGACAGTCAGATCCTTCATGACGATCTTCCTCCATTCGTCTACTTAGAAAATGAACCTTGTCAGCAGATCATGTTTTCTTTCGGAAAGGCTTTGGGTTGCGCTCAGATCACCTCCTCTCCTTCGTATGTGCATAATCAGTGGGGGAACACAGATTCCATCTATTAGAACACCATGAACAGAGGAGGATTTCAACGTTCGGCATAGGATAAGCCAGCAGAAGACCGTTTAGTCAGTCCACTTTCTAGTGGCGAGTGAGTCCCTTTACCACCGGCGTGGCCTGGGAAGACCCTACCGCATTTACTCCTCTGGAGGGGACCACTGGGACTCGGGCCAGTCTCCCATCAGGCGGCCCGGGCCCCATTCGAACAGCTCTAGAGCCTCGCCCCATACAGCGTACTTCTGTGGGTTGGCCGCAAGGTCCTCATCCATCCGGTCCAAAGCGGCGTAGTTCTCTATTTCCGTCCAGAACTCACGGCCATACACTCCGCCAAGATTGAACTGTGAAGCATAGGCTCTGACTGACTTGACGCCGGGCAATGACTCAAACGTGGCCTTGCCCTTTTCCTGCCACCACTTCGCCGCTTCATCCATTTTTTCGGGTTTGATCTTGGCTGTCAAAACGTAGTAAATCCGATACCCTTCCATGACAGTTACCTCCTTTGATCTGATAAGTTGCGGGCTTCCCAGGCCACCTTCGGATGCTTAGAATGGCAGCACAAAGCCGACCCTTTCCCAGCCTCCAGGAAGACGTCGGCTTCATTTCCATACTCACACCTCCCACAACACGCGACTGCAACGATGATGCGATGTGGGCCCTTTATTGAAGTTCGAGGCTATTCTAGCCGCTCACACTCACTAAACCGCTTACCAAGAATAGTATGAAAAGAAATACGATATTTGGCGTACCTAAGAGAAGCCCGTCTGATTAATCCACTTTCTCAGTCCTAGGGGGTTCCTCCATAAGGATAGGCTCCATCTCTCCCCGCATGGTGCTCGATCCGTTGAAAAAACCACCTTCGTCGATGAGGAAAGAATCTACAGAGATGTCGCCCCACACCTGACCGGTGGAGAGGATCTCCAATCGGCCGCTCGCTTTTATGTTGCCCCTCACGGCTCCAGCCACGGAGATATTGCGGCCCGTGATATCGGCCACTACCTTGGCCGCCTCCCCGATGATAACGTTGCCCATGGTCTCCACGCTTCCCCTATAGACCCCATCGATGCGCACGCCACCATCGCACTTGAGATCCCCGCTGAAACTGGCCGTGGGCCCGACGATGTTTTCGATCTTATCGCTTATGGGACTACCCCCACTCTTCTCTCTCAAGCCTCTTTCCTCCTCATCTCAGGTTGGTATCCTCCCCTCCCGTAGGCCTTAGCGATGGCCTGCTTTTCCTCTTCGGAGAGAGCATAAGTGGAATCCCATCTCTTCAAGGGCTTAGCGTAGACCCGGTTCTCGGCTCGACCTTGAAGGCTGGAGATGACCACGCCATCGCCGTGGTTGTCTAGGAGAGCGATAGCGAAACTTTGGTCGCCACCCACATCGGGAAAGGCGTTGAAGCGTACTACCCCCACTCTTTGGATGGTTCGCTCTAGCCTCTTCCCCACCTCTTCCGAACGATGCAAGAGTTCCTTGGCTCGGTCAACGGTCAGGCGGATCTCCTCCAGATGGTCGCTGAGTAGCTCCTTCCACTCTTGGCTCTCTTTCGTTTCCCGAATACGACGCGCCAATGCCCTCTGGCCACTTAGGAGAAACAGGAGCAAGATGAAAAGAACTACATCTAAGAGGAAGAGCCCTAACCAGAAGAAGGGAGCGTATCTTTCAAAGAAAGTGAAACCTATCTGCAGCTCAAAAACCACCTTTCGGCTTTTTACAATATCTCATTATATGCTAGAATTTTTGAGTAGTCAATACCCAGGAGGCCAGGTGCGGAGGCTACTTGTAGCCACTAATAACCCCGGAAAATTGAAGGAGTATAGAGAGATCTTCGAAGAGTTACCCTTGACCATCACTTCACCCCAAGAGGAAGGTATAAGCATTTTGGTGGAGGAGTGCGGCCGCAGTTACGCCGAAAACGCCATCCTGAAGGCCAGAGCCTATGCTCGAGCCAGCGGCCTCCTAACCTTAGCCGACGATTCAGGCTTGGAGGTAGAGGCATTGGGAGGCACACCGGGCATCTTCTCCTCCCGTTATGGGGGAAAGGCCACCGATGAGGATAGGTATAGGCTTCTTCTAGAGAAGATGAAGGATATCCCCCAGGAAAAGCGACAGGCTCGCTTCGTTTGTTTCGCCGCCCTGGCCACTCCCCAGGGAGAGGTGGAGATCGCCGAGGGCTCCTGCCAAGGGATCATCGCCTTCGCCCCTCGAGGGAAGCATGGCTTCGGCTACGATCCGGTCTTCTACCTTCCCGAACAGGGCTGTACCCTGGCTGAACTAGAACCGGAAGTGAAGAACAGGATCAGCCATCGCGCTCGAGCGGCGATGAAGATCAAGGAGGTGTTAGGGAAGAAAATCCCGCAATGGCGTCGGTAGTCTCTTGCGGCTTCTCCAACATCACCATGTGGCCCGCTTCAGGGATGGTTACTAACCTCGCTCCCCGGATATGCTGGACCAAGAATTGCGAATATTTGAGCGGCGTCAGTCGATCCTCCTCCCCACAGATCACCAAAGTGGGGAGGCGAACTTCGCCCAGGCGACCCATCACGTCGAAGCGGTCGCAGGCCGTAAGATCCCCTAAGAGCACCGCCGGGCCGGCAGCCAACATCTCCTCTCGGCCCAGCCTTACCATCTCCTCGCTGGCCGAGAGGCCATAGGCGTACCGACAGAGGAGATCCACCGTCGATTCAAACTCTCCTCTCAGTCCCTGGAGAAGGCTGGGCATCACCCGCAATCGTGCTCCTGTGCCTACCAGCACCAAGTCACTTAAGCGATCCCCGTAGCGGAGGGCTAAGTCCAAGGCTATCGCTCCTCCCATGGAGTGGCCCACCACTGTAGGGCTCTCAAGATAAAGAGCAGCCATGAACTCCACCACCAGATCCGCATACCCCTCGATAGTCTGACAACCTTCCCCCTTCGAGCGGCCATGGCCGGGAAGGTCGAGAGCCACAAGGGTACCATCCTGAATCCCCTGTATTTGTTTTCCCCAGTGGCGATGGGTGCCTCCTGCCCCATGGAGAAAAAGGAAGGAGGGCTTTCCCCCTCCCTTTTGAAGGTAGAATATCTCCTCCTTGCCGATAGTTACCTTGCTCATCCACCCTCCATCGAGGATCATGCCTCTAGAGGTTTCCACCCCGGGTAGGCTCTATCCTCTAATTCGGCGATGTACCTTTCAGCCTCCATGGCCGCCTTGGCCCCTGTGCCCACGGCGGTGGCTATCTGTCGTAGAACCCGCTCTTGGACATCCCCAGCGGCGAAGATCCCGGGAAGACTGGTTCGCTGTTCGAGATCGGTGACGATGTATCTCTCCCCATCTAGCTCCAACTGTCCCTCGAAAAGAGTGGTGTTAGGGGTATTGCCCACGTAGATGAAAACCCCCTCGGCAGGGAGAAGCGACTCCTGGCCACTTTTCAGGTTCTTGAGACGCACCCCAGTTACGCTATCTTTCCCTACAATCTCGGTTACCACCGTATCCCAGATGAACTCTATCTTCTCGTTCCCTTTGGCCCTCTCCTGTACGATCTGTTCAGCCCGCAATTGATCCCGCCGATGCACAATGTAAACCTTGCGCGCGAATTTGGTGAGGAAGAGCGCCTCCTTCACCGCCGCATCTCCTCCCCCCACTACCACCACCCTCTGGTCACGGAAGAAGAAGCCGTCACAGGTGGCGCAGTAGGAGACCCCCCGTCCGGTGAACTCCGCTTCCCCGGGGACCTGGAGTTTGCGAGGGGAGGTGCCAGTAGCGACGATGAGAGCCTGGGCCTCGTGCTCTTGGCTATAGGTTTTCACCTTGAAAGGCCGAGTGGATAGATCGACTTCTACCACCTCATCCAACTCTATAAGGGTGCCGAAACGCTCGGCCTGTTCTTGCATCAGTTGAGTCAACTCTCGGCCGCTTATCCCCTGGGGGAAGCCTGGGTAGTTTTCCACCTGCTCGGTGAGGGCTACCTGGCCTCCCAGATCCCTTCCGGCGATGAGAAGGGGGGCCAGGTCGGCGCGAGCGGCGTAGATGGCCGCGGCCAACCCTGCGGGGCCCGATCCGATGATGATTAACTTATACATATCGCCTCCTCATAATAATATATCCTCATCTACCTCCTTTGGCAAGATGAGTTGTGCCTTCTTCTTTCCTCTAGTAATATTACGAAAAGGAGATGGTGATGGCTGTTGAGGAACGGGAAGGTGCCGTTTTAGGTTGCCCCAGTTATATCTGGCGCTTCGGCCAGGAGCGGCGTCTAGCCCTCATCAACAGGTATGCTCCCTTGGCTGATAAGATGATCTTGGATGTGGGGTGCGGCCTAGGCACCTATGTGGAGAGGTTCCGCGGCTTCAGCGACCGAGTCTACGGTGTGGATTTGGAAGCGAGCAGAGTAGCCGAGGCAGCGACGAGATTGCCTAACCTGGCCTCCGCTCGGGCCGAGGCGTTGCCCTTCCCCCAAGATCAGTTCGACGTCGTCCTCCTTCATGAGGTGATAGAGCATGTGGGGGACGATAGAGGGGTGGTGGAAGAGGCTTATCGAGTGACCAAGCCCCAGGGCCGCATAGTCATCTTCGCTCCCAATAGGCTCTACCCTTTCGAGACCCACGGGGTATATTGGCGGGGTAGATATAGGTTCGGGAATATACCTCTAGTAAATTACCTGCCGGATAGCCTCAGGCGACGCCTTGTCCCCCACGTGCGCGCCTATACAAGAGGAGGGCTCCTTCGCCTCTTGGAAGGTCTACCGCATGAGATCATCGTTCATACCCAAATCTACCCTGGGTACGACAAGATAGAGGCTCGAAGCCCCAGGTTGGCTGGCTTCCTCCGCCGCTTCACTTATGCCTTGGAGAGGACACCCTTGCGCCTCTTCGCCCTCTCCCACTTTCTCATGGTAGAGAAGGGAGAAAGCTACCCTTCTCTTTGAAGAAGGCTTGCGCTTTCAGCCCCCTTGAAGTAAGATTATAATTGGCTTGCGAAGAAGGGCGAACCATGAGAAACAACACCAAAGCGATGATCGCCCGTCGACGGCGGGAACGGGTTCACCGGAATAACGGGAGCAAGATCGCAAAACTTTTCGCCTCCAGCCTCATCCTCCTTTCTCTGGCGACGATCCTGGCGATGGTAGCCAGCCTAGGCAGCGTGGCGGCGGTTTATGCTTACTACGCCCGTCAACTGCCCCCGCCTGAGGCTATAGAGGTCCGCTCCCAGGCCACTTTCGAGACCACCAAGATATACGACCGCACGGGAACCGTGCCCCTCTGGGAGATATTCCCCCCCGAGTGGGGCAAACGCACCGTGGTCCCCCTAGATCAGATACCTCTCCACCTCCAACAAGCCACCATAGCCATAGAGGACAAGGACTTCTATAGTAACCCAGGGATAGATATGCGAGGCCTCGCTCGGGCTGTTGTGGGGAACCTAACCGGTCTAGTCTGTCAAATGGAGGGTACTGTATCGTTGTGCGGTGCGCTGGAATCGGCTCTACCGACGCCCATTGCCACCATCCTTCACTACCAAGGAGGAGGCAGCACCCTCACCGTGCAATTGGTTAAGAACGTGTTGATCCCTCCCAAGGAGAGGACAGAACGAACCATGGCCCGCAAGATAAAGGAAGCGATATTGGCCCTAGAGATCACCCGCCGATACGATAAGGATCGGATCCTGGCATGGTACCTGAATAATACCTTCTACGGGAATCTGGCCTACGGGGTGGAAGCGGCCGCCCAAGTCTACTTCGGGAAAGATGTCCAGGATCTGACGCTGGCAGAATCGGCGATGCTGGCCGCCCTTCCCCAGGCTCCTGGTGCCAACTCCCCCCTCGACTATCCGGAGCGAGCCCGGGAGAGGCAACACCTGGTACTGGATGCCATGTACCGCGAGGGGCACATCACCTATGAGGAGATAGTGGCCGCCAAGGCCGAGACACTCCAATATGCCCCACAAAGGTTCGATATTATAGCCCCCCACTTTGTGATGTATGTGCGGCAACTCTTGGAAGAGAGATACGGTCCGGAGGTAGTCTACTCGGGAGGGCTGCGGGTCTATACCACCATAGATCTCGCGATGATGGAGGTGGCCCAAAGGATCGCCAACGAGCATATCGCCAAACTCCAGGAGGAGGGTCAGAATGTATCTAACGCGGGCCTGGTGACCATCAAGCCCTCCACGGGGGAGATCTTGGCCATGCTGGGGAGCCTCGACTATTTCAACCCCGATATCGATGGGCAGGTGAACACCACCCTAGCCCTTCGACAGCCCGGTTCCTCTTTCAAGGTCTTCACCTACTATACGGCCTTCGTGCAGGGCTACACCCCGGCTACCATGATCATGGATGTGCGCACCACCTTCGATGATTATCCCAACCCTCCATATACCCCGGAGAACTATGACCGTAAATACCATGGCCCTTTGCGCATACGCCAGGCCTTGGCTCGCTCGGTGAACATCCCAGCGGTGAAGGTGCTCGATATGTTGGGGGTGAAGAACGTCATCGCCACCGCTCACCGCATGGGCATTAACACCTTGACCAAAGATTACTATGGGTTGAGCCTCACCTTAGGAGGTGGTGAGGTGCGCCTTTTGGATATGACCTACGCCTACGGGATCTTGGCCAATGGAGGGGTGATGGCAGGGCAGCCAGTCCCCCCAGAAAAGATTCGGCCCGGCTACCGGGAGTTGGACCCTGTAGCCATCCTGCGAGTGGAAGATGCGCAAGGGAACGTATTGGAGGAGTACCTGGCTCCGGAGACGAGAGAGGTCCTGGACCCCAAAGTGGTATATCTCATGACTAGCATCCTTTCGGACAACGCGGCGCGAGCCCCCACCTTCGGGGCCAATAGCCCGCTCCTTCTTAGCCGACCGGCAGCGGCTAAGACGGGAACCACCGATGACTTTCGTGACGCCTGGATCATCGGCTATACGCCCCAGTTGGTGACCGGCGTCTGGGTAGGGAACTCCGATAACCAACCCATGAAGCGCGTTGCCGGCTCCTTGGGCGCTGCGCCTATCTGGCACGATTACATGGAGGAGATCCTAGCCTCCTATCCGGTGGAGGTTTTTATCGAGCCGCCAGGGTTGGAACATGTGGTAGTGGACGCCACCTCGGGGCTCCTCCCCACCGAGTACTCCCCCAGCACGGTAGAGGAGATATTCCTCCCCGGCACAGCGCCCACCACCTACGATAATGTCCATCAGGCCTTCCGCATCTGTCCAGAATCGAACAAGTTGGCAACCGTCTATTGTCCCTCTGCAGAGACAAGGGTCTATGAGATCTACCCTCCAGAGGCGGCCGATTGGGTGCGGGAAAACCAGATCCCTCAGCCACCTACCGACTATTGCGACCTCCACGGGCCAGGCCCGGCCACGGGAGATGTGGCTATCACCAGGCCTCGACCCTACGCCTACGTTAATGGGCAGGTGGCCATCGAGGGGAACGCGCGGGGAGCCAGGTTCCGCCTCTACCGCGTGGAATATGGCGAGGGGCTGAACCCCTCGTCCTGGGTCCGAATCGGCGGGGACCATTATAACCAAGTCGATCACGGACTTCTAGATATATGGGAGGCCAGCGGTTTGAACGGCCTCTACACTTTGCAACTTACCGTGGTCCGAAACGACGATAGTTACGCGCAGGCCTCCATCCAGGTCACGGTGGATAACACCCCTCCCGAAGTGGAAATCACCTATCCCCCAGATGGGGCGCTTTACGTGATGGAAGACGATGAGTGGGTGAGCATCCAAGCGGAAGCGCGGGATAATTTCTCCATAGAGAGGGTGGAGTTCTACCTAGACAATCACCTCCTCAGTTACGACACGGTGAGCCCCTACAACCAGAAGTGGACCATCACTATGGGCTCCGCCCTTACGGAGACCCATACCCTCCATGTGGTGGCCATCGATGGCGCAGGAAACAGGGCGGAGAGCGCGAAGGTCAAGATCAACGTCATCCCCAAGAAAGAGGAGCAATTGAGGATAGAACACTCCCTTTGGAGGGATAGAGAAGGGGAGAGGTTCTTGTGAAGATCCTAGCCACCAACGATGACGGCATCGACGCTCCCGGCCTTCGAGCCTTGGTTGTAGCCCTGCAAGAAGTGGGGGAGGTAGTAGCCGTGGCGCCCGACCATAATTGGTCGGCCGCTGGCCTCACCAAGACGATGCATAAGCCGCTGCGGATAAGCAAGGCTCGTTTCCCCAATGGCTCCACAGCCTATACCACCAACGGAGCCCCCTCCGATTGCGTGGCTCTAGCCTTCTTAGGGATCCTGCCCCAGCCTCCTGATCTGGTAGTCTCGGGGATCAACTTGGGGGCTAATATGGCCAACGACATCCTCTACTCTGGGACGGTTGCCGCGGCCATGGAGGGGGTAATCTCCGGCATCCCCTCTATAGCCGTCTCTCTAGATACCTTTGAAGAGGAGGCTGATTTCACCTATGCGTCCCAGTTTACCGCCCGGCTGGTGCGCCAAATGGGAGAGAGGGGCCTACCCCCAGGGAGCCTCCTCAACATCAACGTGCCTTACCTCCCTCCCGCAGAGATAGCCGGGGTGGAGATCACCTGCCTGGGGAGAAGGCTCTATAAGGACGCTCTGGTAGAGCGACGGGATCCAAGAGGCCACAGTTACTACTGGATCGGCGGGGAGAGGCCAGGAGGGGTAGTCGAAGAGGGAACCGATATCTGGGCTCTAGCCAACAAACGGATATCGATCACCCCCCTGCAACTAGATATGACCGATCACTCCCTCATCGCGGAACTCAAAAAATGGGAGATCGAGGCCTAAAGATGGACTTCTGGGAGGTTATCGAGAGTAGATACAGCCTCCGCGACTTCGATCCCTCCCAGGATGTGGCTCCCGAAGATGTGGAGAAGATCCTAAAGGCGGCGATTAGGGCTCCCTCGGCCGGAAACCTTCAACCTTGGTTCTTTATAGTGGTTAGAGATGAGAGGAAAAAGGAAGCGCTGGCCAGGGCCGCCTTAGATCAGTGGTTCATCGCCCAGGCTCCGGTGGTAGTGGTCGTCTGTGCCGACCCGGGCCGCTCGGCGATGCGGTACGGTGGGCGAGGGATGCACCTATACTGCCTCCAGGATACCGCCGCAGCCACGGAGAATATCTTACTTGCGGCGGTGGCCTTGGGGCTAGGAGGCTGCTGGGTAGGAGCCTTCAACGAAGAGGAGGCCGCACGAGCCCTCGATCTCCCCTCCCATCTCCGGCCTGTAGCCATCGTGCCCCTGGGATACCCAATCCTGCCTCAGGTAGGTAGAACACCGCGGCGAGACCTAAAAGAGGTCCAGAAGGCCATCTAAAACCTGGACAAGGATGTCAGCGGTCATGCCTCTGAGACCGTCTTAGGAGGACAGCGAAGTCTAGTCAGAAAGGAGAAAAATGGCCAAGACCAAATACGCTTTCTTTGAAGGGCAGATCGTGCCCATCGAAAGGGCGAAGGTGAGCATCATGACCCACGCCTTCAACTATGGCACCGGCTGTTTCGAGGGGATACGCGCCTATTGGAACGACGAAGAGGAGGAACTATACGTCCTCAAGATGCGAGAACATTATGAGCGCCTCCACCGTTCCTGCCATATCCTCACCATCTCCCTACCCTACGACGTGGATAGCCTTTGTGACATCACCCTCGAACTCTTGTGCAAAGACGGGTTTCGCGAGGATACCTACATCCGGCCCCTGGCTTATAAGAGCAGCGAGGGGATCGGCGTGAGGTTACACGACCTAGAGGACGGCTTCGCCATCTTCGCCACCCCCTTCGGCAAATATATCCAGACGGAGGAGGGAGCCAAGGCCGGGGTATCCTCCTGGCGACGGATAAGCGACAACGCCATCCCGGCCAGAGCCAAGATCACCGGCTCTTATATAAACTCCGCCCTCATCAAGACGGACATCGTGATGAAAGGGTTCGATGAGGCGATCGTCCTGGCCGAGGACGGCCACGTCTCCGAGGGGAGCGCGGAGAACCTCTTCATTGTCCGAGAGGGGAAATTGATCACCTCACCCATAACTGAAGATATATTAGAGGGGATAACCCGCGCCGCGCTGATGGAGTTGGCCCGAAAAGAACTGGGAATAGAGGTGGTGGAGAGGCATATAGATAGGAGCGAACTCTACGTGGTGGAGGAGGCCTTCTTCTGCGGCACGGGCGTCCAGATCGTGGCCATCGCCTCTATAGACCATCGCACGGTAGGCACGGGAGAGATAGGCCCCATCGTCAGGCGGCTGCGCGACCTCTACTTCGAGATCGCCCGGGGGAAGAATAAGAAATACGCCCATTGGGTAACCCCGGTCTATGCCGAGGCCAAGCGAGAGAAATTAGCAGCCACCTAGTCTATTAGTCACGGCCGAACGAATAGGGCAGGTAAGGATACCTGCCCTTTCTGCGTCCTCTGCAAGCCCTTTCACACCTTTTCTTGCCCTTGGCCGTAAGGAAGAAACTCTTGATGGCACTTTAGAATCGCTCAATCTGAAAGCGGTTCGCCTCCGGCAGTTATCTGTTCTTAGCCTAAGATGAGGCTTACTTTTTCTCCGTTGCTTGTGCGGTGCGCTTATAAAGGAACTCGAGATTAATGACGAAAAAATCCAGGAACCCCCAACTCTCAAATGGCGAGGGAATGGGCTGAGAAGAAACCGCCTCTACGGGTTTACCTGACTTTACCATCTCCACCGCAATGCGCTCGAGCGACTCAATATATTGAGTCGTTAGCGAGAGATCTGCGGAGCGACCCACCGGGCCGTGACCAGGAATGACGGTCTGCACACCCAACGCCTCGACCTTGCCGAGAAATCGTTTCCATTCTTCTGGGAAGCCATGCAGGAGATAGGGGTGCCAATTGATGAAAAGCAAATCGCCCATAAAGGCAATCTTTTCTTCTGGCAGATAAAGAAAAAGATCGCTCGCCGTGTGACCGGGGCCAAAAGAGTGCAACTCAACCGTTCTTCGCGCCCCATGTATTGCGAGTTTGTGTTCAAAGGTTATATTTGGCAGCCGTGTTTTCAATTGAGGAAGCGATTCAATGATTGCTTGGTAGTAAACAATATCGTAAGCAAGTACTCGACGTTGCCTGGCATCTCTTTCGGCATCCAGCCTTGACTGCGTCTCGATAATTAGTTGAGGAACATTCTCCTTTGCCCATTTGATATCCTCAGGCTCATGTTTGGCAATACCATCACGGGTCAATGTGGTGCTGATAATATCGACATGGGGAGAAAAGACCTGGTTACCGCGAATATGGTCGTCATGACGATGGCTGTTGACAACGTAAGCAACCCGGTGCGAGGTCAATTCCTCACCGGCCTTCAGAAGATCTTTAGCCGCGTCTGGGGAGATGAAGGTGTCGAAGACAATGGTCTTGTCGCCAAGGTCGATAATGCCAGCGTTGGCAGTAGCATAACCTTGCTCAGAGGCAATTACAGCATAGACACCATCTGCCAATCGCTCAATCTGAAAGTGCTTTGACTCTGGCAATTTGGCTACCATCGTGAACATTCCTCCTTTTGTGCAGGCAGTAGTTAACTCCTGCCAGCCCTTTCTACGTCCTCGGCCACCCTGCTTTCGTTTTCTAATCTTTAGACCTTGGCCCTTATTACCTGGTATATTTCCCCATCAACTCTGTTTGAGCCAGGATATGTCCTTCTATAGCCTTGAGGAGTTGCTCCTTGGTCGCCCCGGGTGCTAGGTCTAGAACTTTATCCAGGGCGTAGAGTTTGAAGAAGTAGCGATGGGTGCCGCGGGGTGGACAGGGGCCTCCATAGCCCAATCTCCCCCCACTGTTTTTACCCTGCCTGCTTCCGTCCGCAAGTTGGGCATCGGTGGGGAGGGCCTCAGGCAGGCCACGGCTTCCCGCCGGCAGGTTGTAGAGCACCCAGTGGACCCAGACGCCCGCCGGCGCATCTGGGTCATCCATGATGAGGGCAAAACTCTGCGTCCCCTGGGGAGGGTCGCCCCAGGCAAGCGGGGGTGAGATGTCCTGGCCATCGCAGGAGTATTGGCGAGGGATCGCCTCCCCCTGCTTAAAGGCGGCGCTTGTCAATTCAAAAGCCATCACTGGACCTCCTTCCTCTGGTAAAGCCGTCGCTGTTGGCGGGGCAGTAAGCGCGGGTAACACGGCCGTCGGCTTTGGCGGGGCAACTGTCGGCGTGGGCGCTTCAGGGGTGGGAGTGGGAGATGGAGTTGGCCCACAGCCAATGGTAACAAAGCCAAGAAGAATAATCAAGAGCAAAAGTAAAATCGGTCTTCTCATTCCCTACAGCCTCCTAATCACCATCACGGCCAGGCTGGTTGCTCTTCCCCCTAACCCTGGCGCAGAACGCAGTTCAGCCCTTTGCCGGAGTCGGTCGCCACTGCATTCGAACTGCGACGCCACGTTCATTCCCCCTGCCAGATATGTGGATAATTCTTCTCCAGCCATGCTTGCACTCGTTCCTTGAAGATCTTAACCTCCTTCAACAACTCCCGGACTTCCTGCTCTGAAATGGCACCCGCTCGGTCATAGATAGTGACTCCTCGCTTCGTGCGACAGACATCGAAGTAGTCCGCAAAGGTCTCCCCCTCCTGGCCCATACTCTCCCGTAGAGCCTCAAACGTGTTAAAGTGATGGCCATAGCCATGAGTCTCGTAGCCTTTGCAGTGAAGGGTGATGGTAGCGAGATTGAGAGCAGCCTCATAGGCAATCGCGAAGCGACGGTCCGCGGAGACATATTTGACCGACGCATCGGCGATGTCTCGCTGCGCCAGGGTGAACAGGTCGGCGATCTCTTGGGGAGATGTCCTATGCCTTCTTAGTTTCCCTTCATCCAACAATCGATTCAAGATCTCGCTCATCGCCCACCAAGAAGACCTTAGGCTCATTCAGAATTGAGACGACAAAGTGGTTCTTGGCCTTGACCTTCGCTTGGAACTCTGCCAAAGTCATGGTCATGGGGTTGATCTCCCGACCCAGGTCCCTTCGAACTCGCGCCAACACGCCTGAGAGTTCCTTTGTCGTGATCGAGCCAATCACGAAGAGATCGATATCACTGGTGGTACTCTCCTCGCCCCTGGCGTATGAACCATAGACGAAAGCCACCTCGATGGCCCTTGCCGCCTGAGCCAAGTATTTTCTCAAGGCATCACCTAGGCTGACGGTCTTGAGGAAGATGGATTTCAACTCGGGGAAGATAGGACAATCCCTGTTGATTCGATAATACTTTCGGTTGCCTTCAAAGGAATGGGTCAGAAGACCGGCCGCTTCCAACTTGGCCACCTCGCGCTCTACGGCACGAACCGGCTGGCTGGTTAGAGAGGCTACTTGCCTAAGGTAGTAGCGGTCATCAGGGTTCATAAGAAAGAGGTTCATGATCGCTACCCGAGCCTGTGACGAGAATATCTCTTCTACCACCAGGAACCCCCAATGTCTACTTTTTGTAGACTATTGTCTACTTTTTGTAGACGAAAGTCAAGCGGCAGCAAGCGTGGACGGTACGGCCGTCGGCGTAGGTGGGGCAACTGTCAGCGTGGGCGCTTCAGGGGCAGGAGTGGGAGATGGGGGTGGCCCACAGGCAGTTATAACATTGCCAAGAAAGGTGATCATCAGTACGAGTAAGATCAGTCTTCTCATTTCCCTACAGCCTCCAAATCACCATCACAGGCGCGCCGCTTGCTCTCCGGCTCTCACCCGCCGAAGGTTTGGACTATTACTCGCCCTGGCTCATTCTCCACTCCTGCCAGCCCTCTCGATACGGCTCTGTTTGGCCGGGTAATTCCCAGTAATGGGCATAGGCCCGCACCACATAGTCGGTGTAGCCAACGACGGGGCCACAGACCTCGATGGAGAAGACAGAATGCTCCCCGGGGTAGAGTTCATACACGGGGAGATAATCCTCACTCACATTGACCACATCTCCAGCCGCATCGTAGAGGGTTACCCAGACCAAGGGATAGTTAGCTGTCTTAGTATCCTGGTTCGTAACCGTACCCTGGACTAGAATCCTGCGACCATTATCCTGTAGGGTAACCCCGCTGACCACTAGGTTGAGGGGTTGAGCATAGGCTTCGTAGGGAGAGAAGTCCACTGTGTAGTATGACCACTCCCTTGTGGGGAGACAGGAAAAGAGACAAGAAAAAGCGGTGACGTCACCAGGGGCCAAGGAGTAAGCAAAAGGAGAGGTGTTACACTCGCCTATCACCACTCCCTCGGTATCGTGGAGGTTGACGGTGATCGGCCCAGACGTGTAATAGGTGGCAGCATAGTTCTTCAACTCCCCGGCCACCGTGAGGCGGGAACAGAACGCCCTATCGCTCTCTATCTGCACTTCCGTGGGACGGTAGTTCTTCATCACCAAGGGCAGGTAGATAGGCGACAGGCTTTGCGCCTTCACAGCAGGCGAGAAAGAAACAGTGAACCCAAGGCTCCACAGAATGACAACGACTGCAACTGCCGTCAATACCGTCGCAAGACTGACCTTGAAAATACCCTTCATCTCTGAACCTCCCTTCCAAGAGCGGCTTCGCGCTCCTCTCCTCTTCCAGCACGAATTCTTGAGCCTCTCGACTCTGGAGGGTTGATAAGGGTTCCGATCAGTGGCTCTGAAAGCACAAAGCCGACCCTCCCTGTCCGCCACTCAGAATCAGTCGGCCTCAATCTCTCACGCTACCACCTCCCACAACGCGCTATTGCTGTGATGCTACGATGTGGGCCCTTCTTTATCCTGTATCCTATTGTACCATAGCCGACGGGAGAGTTCAATAGACATACAACCCCAGGACGGTTGACCTCCGCCCCACCCTGGTATATCATCTTCTGGACACCGTTCTCGAACTATCTCCCAGTATGATGAAGACACGACTCCACCCTAGTCTAGCCGCTCTGGTAGAGGTCGCGATAATGTTCCTGCCGGGCATCCCGGCCCTCCTTTGGCTGTGGCCGAATGTGGAGGGAACCGCCTGGTATATGCCGGTTCAGGTGGCCGTCTACCTCTACTTCCTGGCCGGTTGCCTGATTATCGGCTTGCGTCGCTGGAATCTGAGCCAACTGGGGCTGAACCGAAAGGGGTTGGGGTTGAGCCTGGCCTGCGGATTGGTTTTGCTGGTAGGGCGGACCTTGGTGATTCTGGCTATCGATTGGCCGATAGGGCCGACGCCGCTCACCCTGGGGGGCCTAGCCGGCGATATCGTCTTCTTGTTCGGTTTGGTGGGCCTGATCGAGGAGTTACTTTTCCGGGGAGTTATCTACCGCGCCTTGGATGAGTGGCACGGCACTCGGCTGGCCATCTGGGGCTCGTCTCTGGCGTTTGGCCTCTACCATATGGGCCAGGGCCCCTTGGTTGTGCTGGCAGGCTTTATCATCGGCCTCATCTTCGGGGCCATTCGCTGGCGGGCTGGCGGGATCGTGGGGTTAATCCTTGTACATGGCTTAATAGATGTAACCGCCAAGGCGATGTTGCCAACGATGAGCATCCAGGAACTGGGCCGACCGCAAGTGGGCCACCCAATCCTCGTCGTACTGGGCTATGGGCTGATAGTGGCGGTTCCCCTTTACCTGTGGAGGCTTCACCCCTCGATTGAACGGATGAGGGCTCGAGAGCCTGGGGATAGCCTCGCTGATAGAGGTTGAACAGCCACACATCTCTTTTGGTGTATAATAGGCCCCGGAGTTTTAGATGTTCGAATGGAGACCTAGAAGGCTAGTAGGGGTAGCCGTAACCTCGGCGGCTATGGTAGGCATATTGCTCATCGATGCCACCTTAACCCTCTCCCTCATCGGCCGCCCCCTCTCCTTCACCTCCTTCCTTTTGGGCTTCCTCGTCTTCTTGAGCCTAGGCCCCCTGCTTTTCCTGGGCTGGCGGATCTACCAAATCTTAACCCTCCGCTACCTCATGGATCGAGATAGCGTGACCATCGTCTGCGGGAGCGTTCGCAAAGTAGTCCCCTTGAGCAACCTCTCTTCCATCATGGAAGGCCTCAGCGACCTTCCTGGCCCTAAACTCGTTTGGCTCGGCTGCTGGCTGGGATGCAGTCGGGGTAAAGATACGGGCCCCCTCCTCTTCTACGCTACCGAGCCCCCCAAAAGACAAATCTTCTTGGTCACCCGCTCCTCCGCCTACGCCCTCTCTCCCTCTAACCTATCCGGCTTTCTCGCCGCTCTGGAAGCCCGCCGCCAGATGGGCCCTACTATGGCCCTAGAGGAGAAGACAACCTACGGGGCCTTTATCTCTTTGCCCTTCTGGCGGGACCGCTTGGCCCAACTCCTCATCGCCCTGGGAGCCCTGGCTAACGCAGCCCTTTTCGCCTACCTCCTGGCTCGCTACCCCGCCCTGCCCAGTATCCTCCCTCTCCATTTCACCGCCTTCGGTGTTGTGGATCGGATCGCTCCCAAAGAGCAGATATTGAGGCTCCCTACCATTGGCCTGATAACCTTCATGGCGAACGCCCTTTTGGGTTTCGCCCTCCACCGTCGGGAGCCTCTAGCCACCTATCTTCTCGCCGGAACGGGCTTTCTGGCCCAGTTCCTCATAGCCATCGCCCTGCTTCATATCATCTTTTAAGGCGCTCCATCAGCCTATTCCGCAACCCCTGAAGATGAATCGAATAGGGGGGGCGGTCGATGTCTTGCACGGCCATGACCACCGCATCTTCGTTAATATCGGGGTAATACTTCCTCCTCCGACCCACCACTTGGAAGCCATATTTACGGTACAGGCTTTGAGCCACCAAGTTAGAGGCTCGTACTTCTAAGGTTATATGGTCGGCTCCTATGCTTCTTGCCTTCTCGATCATGGCCATGAGGATGAGTTGGCCGATCCCCTTTCTACGAAGGCGTGGATGCACCGCTATGGTACTGATATGAGCCTCCCTTGCCGAGCACCAAAAGCCCCCATACCCTACTATGAGCGGTCGCTCGTCAGTAGGGCGGAAGCGAGCGAGAAGCCCCCTGCGTGGTTCCTCGCGCTGTGTCGCCCCTTCCTCCTGGGGGCGAACCACAAAGTAGTAGGCTCGAGGGTTGTGGCGGATCTCAAATCGGTAGGCGTCTGTAGGCCAAGGTGTAGGGAAGGAGAGCCGCTCGATGGCCATCACCTCCTGGATATCGCTCACCTCCATCGGCTCTACCTTGTAGGCCAAACCGCTACAATCCATCTTTTCCCTCGGGATACTTTACGTACGGGATCTCCGGACGGTGTAGGTAGATGGGTTCCAGCGTCCGAGGGTCGTCTACCTCCCCTCGCTGGAGCCGCTCCCAGCCCAGTTCAGCCAGGTATCCAGCCCTCCTCAAAGAAGCGGCCGGCGATGCGACCACGGCACGATCTCCCAACCTCTCTCGGAGGATAGCCGTCCCCCCTTCATCTATCTCTCCGCAGATGAGGGTGGGACGAGTGATCTCAGAAGAGAGCCCCTCTATAGTGGTGAGGAGGTAATCGGTGACCCGATGGAGGCTCACCTTTTCATAGAAGGCAGCACAGATCCGCCCCCTCCCCGCCTCCAAAAGGGCGCAGATGGGAAGGGGTTGATGGCTTTGAGAGTAGGCCAGAGCATCGAGGGTGGGGATGCCTATCAAGGGTATGTCCTGGGCCAAAGCGAACCCCTTGGCCAGGCTAAGCCCCACCCTCAGCCCGGTGAAGGAGCCAGGCCCTAGGGCCACGGCTATTCCGGCCAACTCCCTAGGGTTCTCTCTCAAGAGCAGGTCCAAACATGACGCTAGTTCCACAGTATGATGGCTCAAGGAACGCCAGGTGAATTCAGAGGCCACCCCCTCTTCTCTCCCATAAATGGCGATGGTAGCGGTCTGCGTCGACGTATCGAGGGCCAATATCGCCTTCACCGCTTGGCTAACCTCCTCTGGAAAGAACCTACTACTTCCTCGTAAATCGAACCCTGGGCCTCTAAAGAGATAAACCGCCTTCTTTCCCCCCCATGTCTGAGGGTAACCCATAACCTCTCCCGAGGCACGATCCCCCTCGCCTTCTCTGCCCACTCGATAGCGCAGACTCCATCCCCAAAAAAGAGGTCGTCCAGCCCGGAGGCTATGATCTCCCTAAGGCCCTCTACCCGGTAGAGATCGACATGATAGAAGGTCAGGTTTTTCCCTCTATACTCGCTAACTAAAGTAAAGGTAGGGCTGGTGATAGGCCCATCTACCCCCAGGCCCCTTCCGAGGCCCTGAATAAAGGTGGTCTTGCCCGACCCTAGTTCTCCTTCCAGACAGATCACCTCGCCGCTTCGCAAGAGTTGACCTAAAGAGGCCCCGAACTCTTGTGTCTCCTGGGGTGAATCGCTGACCAGATCGACCCTTGACCTATCCCTGCTTAGCCTCTCCATGGCCATAACCACATCCATTATAAACCGGGCTAAAATGAGGAGCAAATCGAGGGGTAGCCCCCTAGGAGGCTACCCCTAACTTCAGCCCAAGAAAGGCCTGAAGGGATCAACTCCGTTTGAGAGCAAGGGTTATACCGTACCCCTCGATGGAGTAACTCTTGATGATACACTCCCGAGGGGCTCCTCCCCGCACCAAGGCTGTGGAGAGGGTCTCCCGTTTAATATATTCCCTATGCTCCTCTATCACCTCTACGAGGATAGGATGGGCTTCAAAGTAGGTGACTATCGTATCTTCGATCTTGAAGTCAGCCTCTTTGCGCAAGGTCTGGATGCGCCGCACCACCTCCCGGGCCAACCCCTCCCGCCTCAACTCCTCGGTGAGGGCAGTTGTTACCCCCACTAGATATCCCCCTTCCTCGGCCACAGCCAAACCCTCCTTAGGTAGGGGCTCTATCTTCACTTCCTCGGGCAAAAGAACCACCTTTTGGCCCTCAACGGTGACTTCTACCTCCTCTCCAGACCGCACCTTCTCCACCACAGAGTAGGTATCGAGGCTGGTGAGCGCCTCTTTTATCTTGGGGTAGAGGGCTCCATACTTGGGGCCCAACAAGCGAGGATCGGGCTCGATCTTGTACCCCACTAAATCGCGCTCCTCCACGAAGGCCAAGGATTTGACGTTCAATTCCTCCAAGAGCGGGTCGACTAGCCCTTCTATCACTTCCTGCTCCTCAAGGGTGCGCACCTTTACCAAGAGTTGAGCCAAAGGTTGACGCACCTTAAGGCCAGCCTTATTCCGCGCCCCATGCCCCAGGCTCACCAACCACATCAGGAGAGCGGTATCGGCCATCAGCTTCACATCCATCAGACCCTTGTCGGATTGCGGGAAGTCGGAGAGGTGCACGCTCTCCGGTGCCATCTCATCGAGGGAAGAGACGAGGTTGCGGTATATCTCCTCCGCCAAGAAGGGCGTGAAGGGAGCCAGCAACTTGCTCAATGTGGTGAGGCACTCATAGAGGGTGGCGTAGGCCGCCTGTTTATCCTCATCCCGCTCGCTCCTCCAGAAGCGACGCCGGCTACGCCGCACATACCAGTTGCTGAGGAGTTCCACGAACTCCTGAATCGGTCGGGCGGCGCCCGTGGCGTCGAAACCATCCAGCGCCTTATCTACCTTCTCCACCAGGGAGTTCAACTCCGAGAGGATCCACCTATCTAAAGCGGGACGTTGAGCCACGGGCAAGGCGGGAGTTTTAGGGTCGTAGTTGTCGATGTTGGCGTAGATGACGAAGAAAGCGTAGGTGTTCCAAAAGGTAAGCAAGAACTTCCGCACTACCTCTCCCACAAGATCGAGGGAGAAGCGGCGCTCGGTGCCTACAGGACCGGCCGTGTAGAAGTACCAACGCATAGCGTCGGCCCCGTGAGTCCGAAGTACATCCCAAGGGTCGACCACGTTGCCCAACGATTTGCTCATCTTCCTCCCTTGAGCATCGACGACTAACCCCAGACTGATGACATTCCTATAACTGGGCTCGTTGAAGAGAAGGGTAGAGATAGCATGGAGACTGTAGAACCAACCTCTGGTCTGATCGACCCCTTCGCAGATGAAATCGGCAGGAAACTGTTCCTGGAAGATCTCCTCGTTTTCGAAGGGATAGTGCCACTGGCCCACGGGCATGGAGCCAGAATCGAACCAGGCGTCGATCACCTCCGGAACCCGCCGCATCTTCCCCCCCTCGCAATGGGGGCAGGAGAAGGTGATACTATCCACAAAAGGACGATGGAGGTCCAGCTCCTTCCAAGAACGGCCTGCCAGCCGCTCTAATTCGGCGATACCCCCCACCAGGAGTTGGTGAGCGCACGAGTCGCACCGCCACATGGGCAAGGGGGTACCCCAGTACCGGTCTCGGCCCAACGCCCAATCGACATTGCTCTCCAGCCAGTTGCCGAACCTCCCATCCTTAATATGGGCTGGGTACCAGTTTATCTTTTGGTTGTTGGCCAAGAGATCCCCTTTCCGCTCCGTGGTCTTGATGAACCAGGTGCTCTTGGCATAGTAGAGGAGAGGGGTATCACACCGCCAGCAGAAGGGGTAGGTATGACGATAGGTGCCAGAACGGTACATGAGCCCCCGCCGCTTGAGATCTTCGATGATGGAGGGGTCGGCATCCTTAACGAAGACCCCCGCCCAAGGGTTCACCTGGGGGATGAACCTCCCCTGGGAGTCCACCGTCTGCAAGATGGGCAGGCCGTACTCCCGGCCCACCTCCAAATCCACCTCTCCGAAGGCGGGGGCCATATGCACTATCCCTGTCCCTTCTTCAGTGGTGACGAAATCCGCCGCTAGGACGCAGCAGTAATCGACATCCACGGGGAGAAAGGTATAGAGGGGCGAGTAACGCTTCCCCACCAAATCCTTAGCCTTAAGGTTCTTCACCACCTCATAGTCGCCTACCAGTGCCTCATCCAAGAGTTCCCTGGCCAAGATAAGCCTCTCCCCATCCTCCTCCACCAGGGTATAATCCACATCGGGATGCACGGCTAGGGCCACGTTCCCAGGCAGCGTCCAAGGGGTGGTGGTCCAGACCAGAAAGTAGGTTCCCGGCTCATCCCGCAGGGGAAACTTAACGTAGATCGAAGGGTCCTCGGCGGTAGCGTACCCTTGGGCCAGTTCGTGGCTAGAGAGGGGGGTCCCGCAGCGAGGACAATAAGGGACAACTTTATAATCCTCGTACAAAAGACCCATCTCCCAAAACCGCTTTAAGATCCACCAGACCGATTCTATATATTCGTTAGTGAGGGTGACGTAAGGGTCGTCCATGTCGATCCAGAAGCCGATGCGGTCGGTCAGTTCCTCCCACTCCTTGACATAGCGGAAAACGCTCTCCCGGCACCTGGCGTTGAACTCAGCCACACCGTAGTCCTCGATGGCTTGTTTGCTGCTGAGTCTCAGCTCCTTCTCAATCTCCAGTTCCACCGGCAAGCCGTGGGTATCCCAGCCACCTTTTCGCAGGACGTAGTAGCCCTTCATCGTCTTGTAGCGGGGGAAGAGATCCTTGAAGACCCTGGCTAGGACGTGATGAGTTCCGGGGAGGCCGTTGGCCGTGGGCGGCCCCTCATAGAAGACCCAGCGAGGAGCCTCTTTACGCCGCTCCAGGCTCTTCTTGAAGATCCGGTTCCTTTGCCAGAAGGAAAGTATCTCCTTCTCCACCTTTACGAAATCGACCTTGGATGATACCTCTCTAAACATCGCCTACCTCCGATGAGACGTCACCGACCTCATCGTCGGCGATTTAAGGTCAAAACGATCAGCCGCCGGCTGTCTAAGGTATAAGGCTTTCCGTCGAAACCGCCATAAATGGCCTCAACGCTCAATCCGACCTCTTTCATCATCTCTGCCAGTTCCGTCAGCGTATATACCCTCAGAGAGTGGCGGGTCTCCCATTTCGACCCGTCGGGCTTGATATATATCCAGCGCACGTTATTCCGGCTAGTGAGGAGGTCGAACTCCCGCTCTTCCAACAGCCGTCCCCCATCGGGGTTCTCCACCCAACCCCTGGGCTGATAATTTCTCATCAGCCATTCCCGGTTTATCACATCCAAGAGGAACTTCCCGCCATGCTTGAGGGCTTCGGCCACGGCCTGGAGCACCCTGAGGTCTTCAGCCTCGCTCTCCAGGTAACCAAAAGCGGTGAAGATGTTGATACAAGCATCGAACTCTCGCCTGAAGGGAATATCCCGCATCTCTCGCTGGATAAACTCCACCTCCACCCCTCTGGTCTCGGCTGCCTCTTTTGCCCTCTCCAAGGAGGACGCATCGAAGTCGAGGCCAACCACGCTGTATCCTCGGGCAGCCAATTCTATGGAGTGGCGGCCATGGCCACAGCAGAGGTCCAAAATACGCGCTCCCGGCTTCAGGTCAAGGATCCTCTCTACGAAGTCCACCTCTTCGATGGTCCGGGCCTCCTCGACATGTCTTCCCACAGCCTCCAGGTATCGCTCCCCAAAGAATTGACGATACCAGAACCTATCGACCTCTTTTCCCCCGTACATCTCACTCCTCCAAGATGCAACACCTTTACACATCGCTTACCTCCGATGAGATTCCACCCACCTCATCGTCGGCGATTGGCTCTTCCGCCAATCGGTGAGCACTTGACGGATATGGGGGAAGGCGAGGGGTTCAGGTAGCCCATCTGGCGGGAACCAGGCCAGTTCCTGGGCATCGCTGGCTGGATGCGCCTCTCCACCTATCGGCTCGGCCAGATAGAATAAGTTTAGGGTATAATCCCCTCCCTGGCCATAGGTGTCTATATAAGCGCCGAAGAAGCCCCTCAACCTGACCTCTAGCCCTGTCTCCTCCTTGACCTCGCGCACCGCCCCATCCTCAGGATGCTCCCCCGCCTCCAGGAAACCACCAGGGATGTCCCAGCACCCAATATAGGGCTCTATACCCCGCTTCACCAAAAGGATCCGCCCACCCTTCACCACTAAAGCCCCAGCACAGGGGTAAGAATGGTCGTAATGCTTAGCCCCACAGCCTCCGCAGACCTGAGGCTGCTCACCCAGAGACAAGGCCACTCCACAGTTGGGACAGAATCTAAACCTAGCCATGGCTACTCCAACGCTATCCTCAGCCTCTTATTTATCCGCCCCTTGCTCTCATGGCCCACCACCCGTATATATCCCACCTCCTTGGTATTGGCTACGTGGGTCCCTCCATCAGCCTGCATATCTAACCCCTCTATCTCTACCACCCGCACCTCTTTTATCCCCTCCGGCAGGAGGTTGATTTTAGTGCGGATGAGATCCGGGATCTGGAAGGCCTCCTCCCGAGGAAGTATACATATCTTGACCGGGCGAGTCGCCTCTACCTCCCGGTTGATCTTCTCCTCTACCTCCTGGGCGAAATCTATGCTCATATGCTCTAGTTCGAAATCCATGCGGGCCGCAAGAGGCTCCATATTCCCTCCGGTCACTGAGGCCCCATAGTCCCTAAAGATTACCCCGCATAGGATATGTAAGGCGGTATGGGTGCGCATCAGTTTATACCGGTGTTCCCAATCTATCTCCCCATAGACTTTGCTCCCCGCGGGGGGCGGCTCCCTGTCCAGTTTGTGGAAGAGCTTACCACCCTCCTTGCTCACCTTGAGCACCTTGTAGATCTGCCCTTGGTCGTCCAAGAGGACGCCAACATCGCTGGGCTGTCCGCCGCCTTGGGGATAAAAGGCTGTACGGTCTAAGACGACCTTACTTCCCTCTACCTCCACTATTGTGGCTTCAAACTCCCGAAGGTAACTATCCGTCAGGTACAAGAGTTCACTCATACGACCCCCTCCACATAAACGATAAGCCCTCGTCCTAGGGACGAGGGCTTTGCCCCCGCGGTACCACCCCAATTAGCGAATCCTCGCTCGCTCTTTAGGGTACGCGTTCATACCCTCGCCTGGGATAACGGGTGGCGAACCCGGCCAAATCTACTCGGCAACCCTTTCGGTTGACGGCTCCGGAGGGATTTTCAACGGGCTCATACCGCATCCGGCTTACACCTTCCCCGGACTCTCTAGCCGGCGAGCACCCGCCTACTCGTCTCCATCATCGCCTCTAATTGTCAATAGTATGCCACAGAAACGGAATTTTGTCAACCAAGGGTTAGAGCCCCGGGAGTTCTTCCAGCCAACTCACTGGGGTGAAACTAAGGTGGCTCGATGGCGATGGGCTTGTTGAAATCGTAAAACCGCATAATGTTGGTTTGGGTACCCCATTCCTCCTCTGCGATGCCAGGCTCCGACTCCGGAAAGCGGATCCTAGTTATCATCTGCCGTATCAGGTAGTCATCTTTCCCGACCCACAACTCAATGTCGATACTCGTGCGGCGCATCTCCTCTAGGAATTCCGGCGTCTGCTGGTATGGCATCCCGGTCTTCTCAACCAAAGAATCTATATCAACCTTGCCGCGGTAGTGGAGGCAGTCCACGCTGTCAATCTCCTCATCCGGCAGCTGCTCGACATCGATTAGTGAATCGAGAGGTTCGAGCACCTTCGCAATAGGAAGTACTACACACGTGGCATCGCTTTTCCCGCCACCCGACTCCATTTCATCTGATGTCTGGACATAGCTCTTATCGCCAATCTTTATGACCTCGCACCTCCAGCCGGTGTCGGCGCTCATCTTCACTCGAACGCGGTCAGGTGCAGCAAACTCTTCCTCAGATACTATCTCGTGAGTCTCACCCTCTGAGGTATACCTTGTTGTCCCCTTCGTGCGATACGACTGAGCCTCACTGGTAGCAATGCGTGCTTTGGTGGTCACTTCTCGCAAGTTTGGCCCCTTGCTACACGCGACCAGAGGCATTATCAGGAAAACGATACATCCAGTTACGAGATATTTTCGCACATTCATCCCTTGACCTTTCATAATTATGTTAATAATAGTACGCCGTAAAGGGCTGTTTTGTCAACTTAGGCCGTCGCAGATCGCGGAAGCAACAACGAAAGCCAGCAGGCCTCTCGGCCTGCTGGCTCATGACGTCCCCCGCGGTGTCGTGTGCTTTTAAGTTTTGAACCTGCTTTTCGCAGGTGGGTGCCTACCTATCGGTTATTGCCCTACGGACAGCCCCTCTAGAGATCGGCTCCCTATGTCTTATCTGTTGGCTCAAAACTCTCTGGTGCATCACGGGCACTACAGGGCAACGCAATAATAATATAGCACATTATGAGCAAAATTGCAAGCACAAAACCCTTTGGCGCCTGAAGTTTTAAGGTTCTTCATCTGCTAACCGAAGGTGTAACTCCCTCAGTTGCTCCTCGGAGACGGGCGAGGGGGCTTGGAAGAGGAGGTCTTGGGCGCTCTGGTTCTTGGGGAAGGCGATGACCTCTCTGATGCTTGTCTCATTGGCCAGGATGGCCACCAAGCGGTCGATGCCCAGGGCGATGCCCCCATGGGGAGGCGTCCCATACTCGAAGGCGCTCAGGAGATGTCCAAACTGGCTCTGGATCGTCTCCGGGGAGAGGCCCATGATCTGAAAGACGAGTTCCTGAATACCCCGCCTATGAATCCTAATGCTCCCCCCGCCGATTTCCGCATCGTTGCAGACCAAGTCGTACTGTTGAGCCTTGGCTGCCCCAGGGTCCCTCTTCAATAGGGGTATGTCCTCCTGACGCGGGGCGGTAAAGGGATGGTGTACGGCATCCCATCTATTCTCTGCCTCCCTCCACTCGAAAAGGGGCATATTCACCACCCAAACGAAGGCCAAAAGGTTCTCATCCCTAAGGCCCAAGCGGTCGCCTATCTCCAGGCGAAGCCTGCTCAAGGCTTCGTTCACCGCGTGGGGCTCCCCAGCCACCAGGAGAAGGAGGTCCGCCGGTTCCGCCTGGAAGCGCGAAAGCATGCTTTCTATCTCCTCCGCCGAGAGGTGCTTGACCACAGGCGAGCGAACTCGATTACCCTCCTCAGCGGCCAAGGTGATAAGCCCCTTGGCCCCCCCAGCCTGCACTATGGCCGTTAATTTCTCGATCTCCTTGCGACTGTAGCCGGCGCAGCCAGGGGCCTTAATCCCCTTCACTACCCCGCCGGAGGCCAGAGCCTGGGCGAAGACCTCGAATCCGCTCCCCTGTAAGGCATCGCTTATGTCAACAAATTCCATCCCGAATCTGAGGTCCGGCTTATCGCTTCCATATCTCTCCAGGGCCTCTTCGTAACCTAGGCGGGGGAAGGGCTTTAGGAGCCGTTTATCCGAGACCGACTCCACTACGTAGATTATGAGTTCCTCGATTATCTTCAGGATATCCTCCTGCTCTACGAACGACATCTCTAAATCGAGTTGGGTGAACTCCGGCTGGCGGTCGGCGCGTAGGTCCTCATCTCGGAAGCAGCGGGCGATCTGGTAGTACCTATCGAAGCCGGCCACCATGAGGAGTTGCTTGAGTTGCTGGGGAGACTGGGGCAGGGCGTAGAAGGAGCCAGGATGGAGGCGGCTGGGCACTAGGTAGTCTCTGGCCCCCTCGGGGGTGCTCTTGATGAGGATGGGGGTCTCAACCTCCACGAAGCCCCGCTCATCGAGGAAACGGCGGATATAGTTCACCACCTTATGGCGGAGCATCAGTTTCTCCTGCATACTCTGACGTCTAAGGTCGAGATAACGATAACGGAGGCGCAAAGCCTCATCGGTGGGGGCCTCCTCACTCACGTAGAAAGGCGGCGTCTTGGCCTCATTGAGGAGCAGGGCGCTTTTAACCGCCACCTCTATCTCCCCCGTCGCCAAGGCCGGGTTAGCCAGCCCTGGGGGCCTCCGCCTCACCTCCCCTTTCGCCTGGAGGACATATTCAGCGCGGGCCTGGGAGGCTATATCGTGGGCTTCTTTAGAGAGGCGAGGGTCGAAGACCAACTGGGTGATCCCCCAGCGGTCGCGGAGGTCGATGAAGATGAGCCCCCCATGGTCACGGCGCTTGTGCACCCAGCCGGCCAGGGTCACCTCCTGGCCTTCATCCTTTGCTCTCAGTTCTCCGCAAGTGTGTGTTCTTAACATCGCTTCCCCTCGCTCTCTGTTACGTCAATTGCTACCATCCGGCATAAAAGGTGCCATCTCCACTAACGACACTTATACAAGGGCGTGCAAATGGTTTCCAAATGCTCTCTTCACTTTGCCCTCATACACCACTTAGAGAGCCACGCCACGAAGGCACCGGGCCCGGGACCATGCCTAGCCCAACGCCGCCCAGTTGGCGCTGTCGGGAGTTTCCCAACGACAGCCCGACGGTCGATAGTTGTAAGCCATCACGTGATGGTCAATCTACACCTGATGGCGTTTCTTCCTCTAGCAGTTCCATCTCAACGTGCTCAATGTGAATCTCCGGCCATGAGTGTTCGATGACCAAGTAGCCTTCGTCTAGTTCGAGCGAGTGTATGTCGGTTAGTTCTTTTCCGAAGATTGTCTTGAATTGCCACAAAAAGTACTTCTCCTTATCGAACCGCAAGAGCCCGTCAAACCTAGTCCCTATCCAGAGATACCTGTCTGTTACCAGAAGTGATGGTGCCCAGCCGTATGTCCCGCCAGACCAGACGACGAAATGCTTGTCCTCTGACTTCATGTAGCCATATACCGCATCTTTGAAACAACTCGTCCAAACGTAGTGGTTGTCTTCCGCCTGGGCAGCTATGGAGCCTCCGCACTCTCGAGGTCCCTCATACAGATGTATCTCTACTTGGCCATGAAGCAATTCGCCGTTTTCCTTGTGCCAACGCAGAACAGCATACTGGGGGTCGTCTAGGTCAATCTCTGGCGGGGGTCCAACAAGTCCTGCCTTATCGCATATGCTTTCTAAGGCATCCAGATAGAGCTGATCGGCCGGGCTCTCTGGCTCCATCGTCTCGATTTTGTTGGCAAGTGGTATCGAGGAAGTCAGAACAATTGATACCCAATAGGTACGCTTGTCAGACGGGACGTACAGGTAGACAGTCTCGCCGATACCAGAACCCCCAAATACGATTCCGAAACTTATCTCTCCTACCCCATCCCTGTCAACATCGTGCACCTTGAAGACCCTTAGGTCAGGCGTCCCAAAGAGTTCCTCGCTTTCCCACACTACTCGCCAAGCGCTACCAAATTGCTCAAGGATGAAGATGCGGTGCGAAAACTCGTCCCTATCGGAAGGCTTGCGCATGACGGCCATGAGTTGGTGAGGATTGTCCCGATCCCTATAGGGGACAACCTCGACTATAGCGCCCCCCAGAACTGAGAAGGCGATGCTTTTCGCTTTGTCGGATAGCTCGGCCTCATACTCTGACAAAGGCAGGGTAAGAGTCGGTTGAGGGGTGGCTGTGAAATGCTCCGTGATAGATGCACCGTTGGCATATACCCAAAGAATGATGAGGAGGGCTATGGGAATAATCAGTGCCTTTTTGGGGAGCCTGCGTCTCTCCGGTTCCGGGGGAGCCTCCCTGCGGTATCTAGGTTGAGCGCTCATGCGCTCCCTCAGGCGATCATACGAGGCTCTCTTGGCTGGATCGCGCAAGACGTCGTACGCTGCGTTGATCTCCTTCATACGCTTGCCCGCTTCAGGACTCTTGTTTACGTCGGGGTGATACTTGCGAGCCAGTCTCCTGTAGGCTGCAGCGATGACCTCCGGCTCGGCGTTAGGTGAGACTTGCAAGATCTCGTAATGGTCTTTCTTCTCCATGGTCACTGTCCTCGAATGCAAAGATCGACCAGCTTACTCCCTTAGGGGAGGGCTGCCAACGACGAAATAGCCCTCTTCATCACTCTCGCCCCTGCCCCATCACTCCCTCAGTCTCTATACCCAAGCCCCTAAAACATCTTCGTCTCGTTAATCGTCAACACAAACTCGCAATCCAGGAAGCGCACGGCCTTCCTGGTCATGACCATCCTGGTCATGAATATCTCGAAATACTCCATCACGCTCGATATCTCCGTGTCCACCTTCAACTCCAAGGTTATGGTCTTATTCTCTGCGTCCACCCGCACGAAGGAGCGCTGGGCGGCGTAGTTCACCCGGTCATGGATGTCGAAGGAGAGTATATCGGGGTTCTGCACCCGTGAACGGTGGACATCGGCCTTGTCAGCGATGATGACCGCCGCTGATATCTCGCTCACCGGCTCCCCCCTCTCCTCCTCGTGGTTGCCGATAGCAGCCATGATCAAGGCTGTCTCCTTGGGGTCCATCCCCAGGCGGCGCAGGTTGTCCAGGGCGATGAGGGCGCTGGCGCTAGCGTGAGCATCCCGATGGATGGCGTTCCCGATGTCGTGAAGATAGGCGGCGATGGCCGCTAGTTCCGCCGTCCTCTCGGGGTAACCGAGGTGCAAGAGGACGTTCTGGGCGATATTGGCCACGAGGCTCGCATGTCTTTTACCATGTTCCGTGTAGCCTAACGTCTTTAACTGCTCGTTGGCCGATTCGAGGAGAGCGACTACCTCCTTATCCTGCTTCACCTCCTCTAGGGTGACGAGCCCTTCTTTTGATTCCTTCGACTCCGTTGGCGTCGTATTCGACTTATTCATGCCAATGATAATACCTCCAAACTCAGAACCCCATCTACGAAAGGGTAAGAACGGTCGCAGTTCAGACAACCGAGCGCCTCGCTCCTCCTAGCCAGAGAAGAGCCACAGCGGGGACAGAGGAGGACATCCAAGAGGCTCCGGGGAGGCTCCCCTCTAGGAGAACCCCTCTTCTTGGCCCATACCAGGTCGTAGCACTCCTGCCACCGGTTAAAGTGCACATCCTCTAAGGAGAGGGAGGCCAATAGGCTTTTGAGTTCGTCCCTCTTGAAAGCGCGGCCGGGGAAGAAGAGGGCATCGCGGCCTACCCGATTGCTGAAGAGGAGGACCCCGCCTGGAGCCAACACCCGCGCCATCTCCTCAAAAGCGACCTTTTGGTCGGGCATGAACTCCAGGGCCTCGATGCAAGTAACGGCGGCGAAAGAAGCGTCGGCGAAGGGCAATCGAGAGCCATCCTTCCAGAGCAAAGATGCCCGGCCCCCATACCCCTCGACCTTCTCCCTGGCCACGCGGAGCATAGGGAGCGAAGCGTCCAAGCCCACGAGCCACCCCTCGAACTCCGGGCGGCGCAAGATAGCCAGGAGCATCCTCCCTGTGCCGGTAGCCACATCGAGGATGGGAGGACACCGCCAACCCCTAAGCCTCCTCTCCAAAGGCATAGCCAGGTGCCAGGCGTCCTCGGCGGCGTCGAACTCCTTGACCCCATCGTAACTTTTGGCCCCCCAATCGTAAAGAAGCCGCACGATCCTAGGGCCGAGATAGATGCCCTCGGTGAGGACGAGCAACCAATACCCTAAACCAGCCAGAAGGAGAACCAAAGCCGACCAGATCGCGAACCTCATCTCGCCACCGCCAAGGCCCCCACCATTATCGCCATCATAGCAAAAATTTGAGCCCGCCGCAGATAACCACCTCGCTGGAAAACCGGCTGAAGCAACATCTGGGGCAGGAGCAAAAGAGCGGCTACTCCCGCAAATATCGGCTCCTTAGCCAGAACCAGAACCGCTACCCCGAAGATCTGCACCAGGTTGAGGAGCCTCATCCCCTTATCTCGTTCGCCTTTATCTATGCTTTGGAAGGCGTAAAGGAGCCCGGTATAGATTAGGGCCCAAAGGAGCGCCTCACCATGTCGCTCGATCGCTACTTGAGGCCTGAAAGCCAGATAGCCCAGCAGCCAAGCCACCCCCCCTGCGTAGCAGGCTCGAAGCAGGCTACTCGGCCCTCCGCCGCCATGTAACCGTAGAGACTCCCAGGCTACCAAGATCAAGGCCACGGCCATGAGCATAACTACGCTCCAACCCAAAAGGATAGCCAGAAGGAAGGCCAAAGGAAGAGCGAAGGCCAAACCGGCCAGCGGGGCTTCGAACCTGGGCCAGACCGAAGACCACCAAGATAGCCGACCTTCCGCCCAGCGGAAGAGATGATCAGCCAGGGAGCCAGGCAGAGTATAGGGTGGCAGGGAAAGTCTGGCCTTAGACCCTCCACTCAGAGAGGTAGGGTTAGATGGAGAGGCTATAATGGATGCCTCCCGCCAGATGGTCCCCAGGAGTGGATCCCCTAGAAAGAGGGACAAAAGAAGGACCAGAAGCGTCCACCCGTTGAACCCCATCCTCCCAGAGGCCAAGCCACCACAAAGAACCGCCCAGGCTGGGCCTAGCCAGATGCGAGGCTTGGCCCACCAAGCCCCCAGTCCCAATAGAATGCTCTCTATCCCCCGCCCATCCGCTTTCAAATACCGCCTCTTCCCGATAGCCTTTCGGTAATTATACCATTAACGCCCCTTCCAGCCAAAACATGCGTTCGTAATCGTGAAAAAGAAGGGAGAGGGGATTACCCCTCTCCCTTAAACGGCGCTGAAAGGCAAATCACAATTGAGAGGTTTCTTCTTCCTTGGGTGGTTCCTCGGCAGCAGGCAGAGGCGGTGGCTTTTCTGAGGTAGCGAAAGGAGGTGGATAGAGGGTTGTCCCAAAGCGAGTGAGGATGACCGCCCCCAGCCCCCAGGAACCGGCCACCAAGGTAAAGAGGAAGCCGATGCAAAGAGGCGTGGCGGAGATGAGGGTGATGAGAAAGACCCCCAAGAGGACGGAGGCCAAGGGTTCTGGCCGGGCCACCTTAGCCGCCTGGAGCAGCCTCTCCCCCACCACCGAGCCCAAGACTATCCAGCCGTAGATGCTTGCCGCAGCCAGGGCCAGGCCCAGGAGGATAGCCACTGGTATGCCGATGCAGATGACCACCAAGAGCGGTATCAGGAGGGCGGAAACCAAGTAGGTCAAGAAACCCACCCCGATGCTGGGGAAGGGTGCCCCCTGAACCGTCGCGCTCACAACCTTCACCTGCTCTGGCAAGAGGGCCACCACCAGAAGGCCCAAGGCCATCAGGGCCACGATGGTGACTATGGCTCGGAAGGCGCGATAGAGAAAGCCAGCAAAGAGATCTACCTCCCAACCCCTGACACCGCCCCATCCCAAGCCATAGAAGGGCTCAAAGCGAAATTCCGCCCCCTCCACCACCTGGCCGCCTACCTTCGCTCCCTCGGCTCGCTCCACTTGGCCGAAGACGGCGACTACATCGTTGCCCACCTCAGCCGTTGATCTCAGGTGGATTTTCGCACCCACGCTGACTACATCGCCCGCTACCTCTCCGGCGATAGTTATGCTGCCTCCTATGACCGCCAAATCCTCGACGATGACCCCTCCCTCCTTGACTAATACCTCACCTCCAAAGACGACAGCATCACCATCTACCACCCCCTCGGCCTCGACGGTGAGATCGCCGCCGAAGAGGACCAAGCCCCCCTCTACCTCCTCGCCGGACTTCACGGTGTAATCCTGCCCGAAGATGACTCGACCCTCATCGCCTCCTTGGGCAAAGGCCGGGGGAGCCACCGCTGTCGACAGTAGAATAGCGATCAAGAACGCCAAGAGTACCCTTTTCATTTGAACCTCCTTTTTAATCTTTCAGGGGCAAAGGCGCAGGGATGACCAATCTAGCCCAGACTATCATCAACCCCAGCATCAAGAAAGAGTAGGGCAAAAGGAGCCCAGGGGGTAAGGCTTTCAGGGTTGCGCCCAAGAGGAAGGAGCAAGCCTGAGCCAAGGTATTGCTCGTCTGCACGAACCTCAAGGAGAGATCGAACCCCAGGTCTATGAGGGTAGCGGGCGCTGCCAGACTACTCCACCAAGGGGCCAGCAGCCCCAAGAGGGAAAGAAAGGCCAAAGAAGTTAGTATGAGGGATACAGCCACCAATGCTGGAGCGACCCTAGTCAGGCGACGGCGAGCCTCCCTCTGGGCCAGCCTGGCCATCACTCGAGCGGTGAAACCGGGTTGTGGCGAGAAGAGAGGCGCTTCCGAGAGAAGGAGGCCCACCTCTTCTAAAGCGTTCAACTCCTCCCGACACTGGGCGCAAACCACCAGGTGCTCCTCCAGCCGCTCTTTCTCTTCCCCTATAGGTTCCCCGTCCAAATATGCCGGGATTAGTTCCCCCCGATGCTCCATTTATAATTCCCCTACCGCCATGGTTGAACGATGGGAGGTAACTTCTCTCTCCTCCCTCAACATTTGAGCCAAAACCCTCCTGGCTCGGTGTAGCCTGGACTTCACCGCTCCCTCTCCCAGCCCCATAACCTCTCCGATCTCACGACAGGAGAGGTCGTTCCAATAGTAGAGGATGACCACCAGCCGATAATCGGGAGGGAGGCGCTCAAGCAGCCGACGGATCTCCTCCCGCTCCTCCTTCTGCTCGATCTCCCTCTCCGGCTCTCGACCAGTCGAGAACTGGCGTCCAAGAGATATACCCTCCCAAGATATCGTCCAGCGCCGACGGCGGAGCCGGTCGATAGAGTGGTGGGCGGCGATGGCCAGAAGCCAAGAGGAGAATTTGCGTGCCGGATCGTAACTTCGCAACCGAGAGTAGGCCCGCAAGAAGGTCTCCTGAGCAGCATCTTCGGCATCACTAGCGTTCCCCAACATCCGATAGGCCAGGTTGTAGACCGCTCTCTGGTGACTCTCCACCAGGCGGGCAAAGGCTTCTTTATCACCGGCCAACGCCTCCCGGACCCAACCGCTCTCTTCCTCGTCGCGAGCCTCCTCGAAGGCCATCCCCGTCCCCTGCATAATAATATACGTATTATAACGCGACTAGGTTTCAAACCAAAACAGCCTAGCCGTTGATATGGAGCCCAAACCCTGCTATAATGTGTGTTATAATCAGTCATGAATCGAGCGAGGAGGCGACCATGTACCAGCGGATAGTGATCGTGGGACGTCTGGGGGCCGATCCCGAGATGCGATACACCCCCAGCGGCGACCCTGTGACTACCTTTCGGGTAGCCACGAACCGTCGTTACACCGACAGCGAAGGAAACTCCCGCGACGAGACCACCTGGTTCCGAGTTACGGCCTGGCGGCGGCTTGCAGAGACCTGCAATCAGTATCTAGCGAAGGGACGCCTAGTTCTGGTCGACGGACGCCTCAACCCCGACGAATCTGGCAACCCCCGCATCTGGACAGGCAAGGATGGTGTTGCCCGTGCTTCCTATGAGCTCACCGCCACGACTGTCAAGTTCCTCACTCCGAGGGGAGAGCCAGTTCCTGAGGCCGGCCTGGGCGAGGAGTTCCCCGAAGAGGAGATCCCCTTCTAACCCTTCATGAAGCGAACGATAACCCTTTGCCAGACCCAAGCGGGCTGGGTAGGTTTAGTTCTCTCTCCTCGAGGGCTACGAGCCTTGGAATACCCCCGCCCCAGTGCAGAGGAGGCGTTGGCCAACCTAAAGGAGCGCTGGCCCCAGGCCTCATTTGAAGAGGCAGCAGCCGAGGGGTTAAAGGAAGAGTTGCAGCGCTATTACGCTGGGGAGCCAGTCTCATTCGCGCCCAAACTCGACCTAGAAGGCTATACCCCTTTCGAACGGCGCGTTTGGGGCGTCACCTCTCGCATCCCCTACGGCCAGACTCGTCCCTACTCTTGGGTGGCGGAAGAGGTAGGCTCGCCCCGGGCTTATCGGGCCGTGGGCGCAGCCCTGGCCAAGAACCCCATCCCTATCATCATCCCCTGTCACCGCGTCCTTCGCAAAGATGGAACTCTGGGCGGCTACGGCGGCGGCCTGGATATGAAACGCCGCCTATTGGAGATGGAGACCCAAAATCGCGGGGAGCAATCCTAAGCAGCGAAGGATAAAACAGAGTTGAGGAATTCCTCGGGGGTTGGCTCGAAATTGTCCTGACTTCTAAGCTTGTCAATTGCCTTCACGATGTCAATTGAAAGAATGAGGCGATTTCCCGCCTTGAACCTCTTCAATTGTTCTGCAAGAAGGATCTCTAGTCCTTCGAGAGGGACGTGAAGGACTCTTAGGCGCCGCGCGCTGTCGCGCGCGCCTTTATTTGCATAGCGAGCTGAGTCAGAGATTACACATGGCAAGGAGTTCACTGCACCCTGGTATTCACGCTCTATCAAACCATTGTGGCGCGCGGCTTGCTCCACTGCATGCGCTGCTGGACTGCCCCTCTTGATTTCAGTGGCCAGAGCATAGCCTGTATATAGCCGGGCATTCTCGAATTTGATTGCTAACAAGTCATCCTTAATATCGCTGCTATCAGGCTTTCCATAGGCGAACGGACTCTTGCCAAGTATCTCTCTAGGCCCATCTTTACATTGCACATCGAAGCCCAAGGCATAGAGGATATAGCCGACTGCCATCCGCATCTTGGGATCGACTTCAGAGCTTTCCGGCCTCAGCTTCCTAAATTCCTCCACCGCTCCCTCTATAGCGCTATAAGAGGTGGGGAAGCGAGATTTGGGCTCATCGAATTCGCTGAGGACCAGTCTCCTGTATAGCTCTTCGTCTAGCCTTGATGTGTCAACAGTCATGGTTTGTGCCTCGCCAACATCCGTAAGAAAGAAACCTTCCTCCTTTTTCTCCACCAGCCCTCCATCTACCATCCATTCAAGCACAATTCCTGATAACCTGCTGGCTTGCTCGGGAGTCCCACCGTATAGGAGCATCCGCTCCTCCACCACTTCGCGGGTCAGGGGTTGACCCGCACTACGTTCTCTCAGAGATTTGGTCAGTTTCCCCAGTCTTTCATCATCATTGAAGGCTTGAAAAATCGCTCGCCGAGACCATTCCTCTCCTTGTTTAATATCAATACCAGCTCTCGTCAGTTCCAAGCGTGCAGGGTCACCCTCCTTATCGCGAGTGAAACCCAGAACTTCCCCGGTGCCCACATAGCTGCCCAATGCTCTTGCACCGGCAAAGCCCATGGCTTTGGCTATGGCCTCCTTGTTGTTTGGATGGTATGTAGAGACCCTTTCCATGAACTCACGGAACTTGACCGGGCCTATGGATGGAATCCTTACTCCTTCCCGCTCGACAGGTGCTTTCGCCTCTTCCCTACGACGTTTTTCAACCAGCTCAGGTTTCTCCTCCATCCGCACGGGTTGCTTTGTCTCCTTCTTTTTGTCCTTAGCAGGTTTCTTGTCCCGCCCCTTGGGGGCAGCTTCGGCCTTAAGCCCTGGAAGGTCGATATTGGCCTCCTTGCAAAGAAGCTCAAAAATCGCTGTCATCCTGCGCGCCATCTCCGACGACTTTCCGTGGTATTCCTCAAAATATGTCTTTAACCTATCTCGGGTTAGAGCCTCCTGAGGAAACTTCCCGAATAGGTCCGAATACAAATCCTCAACTATCTCACGTAGCGTTCCCTCAAGGTCATCTCCCAACTCCGCCATCCGGGTGCTTGTACTCCCGTCAGGGTGAATAAGCTCCATAATCTCCAGTGACGAAAGCATCTGAGACGGGTTATGCTCCTCGATGTCCAGGACCTTTAACCAACTAGCATCGACTTTCTTTGGCACGTCGTCTCGGATTTGCCTCATGACTTCAAAAAAACGCGTCATACTCTTTGCCGTGGCATAAGGAAACTTTCCTTCGTTACCCTTACCCTGTACCCCCATATCTACCATTTCTCCATCTCTCCACAACCAGCAACTGTTCTTATGTCTACAAATCGTATTGTATCACATTTAGAACGTAAGTTCAAGTACTAGAGTGTTCCTTGCCCCTCACCAGTCCCCTAATCGCCTTCACCTCTTTGCCCCCCAAGAGGAGCGAGGCCAGGAGATAAACCCCCGTCCCCAAAACCATAGCGCCCCCCGCTTGCATGAGTATGTGGCTGCCTTCGGTGACCGCGGCAAACCAAGCCACCACTACTCCCATTAGAGCCGCCGCCGCGGCGACCTTGCCCAAAGAGACACTTAGTTCCCTCCCATCCATACCCTTCACCCGCCCTCGTAAGATAAAGAGTAACCAGACCATCTCCACCATGGTGGCCAAAGAGTTGGCCAAGGCCAACCCTCCATGGGTCAGCGGCCCTACGAGGAGGAGGCAGAGGACGATGTTAATGATCATGGAGGCTAACCCTACCAGGACCGGCGTTAAGGTATCGTGGAGGGCGTAGAAGGCCCGGGTGACTATCTCCACCGTGGCGTAGGCGAAAAGCCCCAAAGCGTAAAATTGCAGCGCCCAAGCCACGGCGCTGGTGGACTCTAGGCCGAACCTCCCCCGCTCCAAGAGCAGCCTGATTATCGGCTCCCGCAAGAGGAAGAGCCCTACCGTGGCTGGGACGGTGAGGTACCAGGTGGCCCGCAGGGTTAAAGAGAGAGCCCGACGCAGGTCGCCTAACTCCCCCTTGGCCGTCAACTCGGAAAAGGTAGGAAAGGCCACCGTGGCTATGGCCATGGCGAAGATACCCAGGGGGAGAAACATCAAGAGCCAGGCATAGTTTAGAGCGGCCAGACTCCCTGCGACCAGGCCCGAAGCCAGGATAGTGTTCACCAGGAAATTAACCTGCATGGTGGCCAGCCCCAACATACGAGGCCCCATCAGCCGCCCCACCTCCCTCACCCCGGGATGGCCAAGAGCCAAGATAGGGAAGTAACTCAGCCCCCTTTTTACGAGTTCCGGAACCTGGATCAGGAGATGCAAGCCGGAGCCCACCACCACGCCTATAGCCAAGCCATAGACCCCCCTGGTGGGAGCGAGGAATAGCGCCCCCCCGATGATGGAGAGGTTATAGATGGCTGGAGCCCAGGCAGGCCAAAGGAAGTGTTGAAAGGAGTTGAGGACGCCCATGGCGATCCCGCTCACGCCGAAAACGACCGAGGAGAGGAGCATGAGGCGCATAAGGGTGGTCGTGAGGGCCTGCTCTTTAGGACCAAAGCCCGGCGCTACCACTCGGGCCACCAGTTGAGGGGCGAAGATAGCGGCCAGGAGGCTAGCCATAGTCACGACGATGAACACTATATTGAAAATGGCGCTAGCCAGTCGCCAAGCCTTCTCCTTCTCCCCCCGGGCCAGATACTCGGTGAAGACGGGGATGAGGGCCGACCCCAGAGCACCCCGGGCGATGATCTGGAAGATCAAATCGGGCACCCGAAAGGCAGCCAGATAAGCGTCCAGTTCCCAGGTTGTCCCGAACTGGTTGCTAATAATCATCTCCCTGGCCAACCCCAAGGCACGGCTGGCCACAAAGGCCATCATCACCAGGCCCGCGGCCCGGGCCAGTTCTCCCGCTCGACCTTCGTCCACAACCGCCTCAAATCGCTCGCTTGGCCTCACTATTATAGCCAAATCGGCTGGCGAGGAAAGGCATCGTATAAGTTATGCTAACTGGACAAAGGGAGAGAAATCGAGTATTATTTAATAAGTTGGCAATCCACGGAGGTCTCTTGGCTACTACAGCATCGGCAAAGAAGAGGATCAGGTCTTCGGCCCGAAGGAGGGAGCGAAACCGGGTCTTCCGCTCCCGGGCTCGGACCTTCATAAAGAAGACGGATCGGCTCATCGCCGAGGGCGAACTGGAGGAGGCCGCTCAGGCTGCACGTCAGGCTGCAAGCGCCTTGGATAAGGCAGCGGTGAAAGGAGTCATCCATAAGAATAACGCTGCCCGCCGGAAAGCCCGCCTCATGAGGCGACTCAATCTAGCCCTCAAGAAAGCCGAATAAACCCCTACTCGGCTACCTCAAAAGGACCCCTCTATTATTCTCCCTTGACATAGCACGCCTGTTCTGGTATAATATAGAACAGGTGTTCGAGATGAGCGACAACAAGATGCGAGTGGGGCTCCTTTGGTTCGACGATGACCCGAAGAAAGAGGTATCTCGAAAGGCCAAGGAAGCCGCTGAGCGGTACTGGGAGAAGTTCGGCCGGCGACCCAACCTTTGCTACGTGAGTCTCGGCACCCTCCCCATAGAAGGCCTCCATCTCGACAGCCTGCGCCTCTTGCCTAGCCCCCTCGTCCTCCCCGACCACTTCTGGGTGGGAGAGAGCCATCAATCCAAAGAGAAGGCTCCCCAAAGTGAAGGTTGACGGCCAAGTACCACTTTCCTATTGATAAAAAGAGAGAGATCGACTAGAATGCAAAAAGGCTTCAAACCGAGCATTCTGGAGGCTTGGCGGCGTTGCTGAACGACCTGGTCAAGAGAGCCCATCTGTGGTAGACTGAAATCGATGCGCTATCTCGTCCTCTCCGATATCCATAGCAATCTGCCTGCCCTAGAGGCGGTCCTGGCGGAGGTCGATCTTGCCCATATCGACGAGGTGCTCTGCCTGGGGGACCTAGTTGGCTATGGGCCCCACCCTAACGAGTGTATCGCCCGTCTTCGGGAACTGCCTCTCCGCTGCGTGGCCGGAAACCACGATTGGGCGGCCATCGGGAAGATGGACACCGCCGAGTTCAACTCCGCCGCGCGGGAGGCCTGTCAATGGACAGCAAAAGAACTGACCGCAGAGAATAGAGCCTACCTGGAAAGCCTCCCTGAGATCCTCGTTCAGGACAACTATACCTTAGTTCATGGCAGCCTCCGCGCTCCCATCTGGGAGTATGTGACCCATCCCCTAGTGGCCCAGCGCACCTTTGAACTTCTCAACACTCAACTCTGTTTTCACGGTCACACTCACGTTCCAGTGGTCTTCCATGAAGAGGGGCCACACCTCCAGGCTTACATCCTCCCCCCTGGACAGAGGATGGCTCTCGACACGAACAGGTATATGATCAATGCCGGAAGCGTGGGGCAGCCCCGCGATGGCGATCCCCGAGCCAGTTACCTTCTCTTCGATAGCCAAGAGGCGACAGTCGAGTATCGACGAGTGGATTACCCCGTAGAAGAGACCCAGGAGGCAATGAAGAAGAAAGGTCTCCCGGGAAGCCTCATCACCCGTCTCTCTTACGGCTGGTAGGGAACCTGGGAAAGAGTAATAGCGTCTTAAGAGTGTATGAAAGTGAAACCCCATGAGGAGGAGAATATGAAAGGCAAACTTTTCCTACCGGTGCTTATCCTCGCCCTTCTACTACAGGCGACGGGTTGTGGCGGCGCGGCGATGCCCACCCCTTCCCCAGAGGCTTATGTAGGCGTGCCGCGACTCCCTGCTGCGACCCCTGTCCCTGCCCCTGTCGAGGAGTATTATAAGGGTGCGGGCGTGGCTGTGCCCCCAGCGGAGGAACGACTCATCATAAGGACCGGGGATATCTCGCTCTTGGTGGAAGATACGGAGGAGAGTCTGAACAAGATAGAGGCGCTGGCTTTGGAACTGGGGGGGTTCGTCGTCAACTCCAACTCCTGGAAACTGAACGACCAACTCCAGGCCACCATCACTATCAGGGTGCCCGCCGAATCTTTCGATGAGGCCAGGAGGCGGATCAAAGAGGGGGCCTTGGAGGTCCAGAGTGAGAATACCTCCGCTCAAGATGTAACGGAGGAGTATGTCGATCTAGAGGCCCGTCTCACCTATTTGGAAGAGACCGAGGAAGAACTGCGTGAACTCCTCGACTCAGCCCGGGAAAGAGGCGAAAAGGCAGAAGGGATACTAGCCATCTATCGGGAACTTTCCAATATCGGCATCCAGGTCGAGCAGACCAAGGGGCGGATGCAATACCTGGAAAGGAGCGCCGCCATGTCCGCCCTCACCGTGAACCTCACGCCCAAGGAGGAGATACCCCTGGTGGAGAAAGAGTGGAGTTGGATACGCACAGTTCGAGACTCCATCTACGACTTGGTGGTAGGGCTTCAATTTCTGGCCGATATAGCTACTCGCTTCATCATCACCTTCCTGCCCATCCTCATCATTATCGCCCTACCCTTTGTGCTCTTAGGATGGCTAGTGGCCTGGCTCTTAAGACGGCGAAGGGCAAAGAAAGTAGAGTAAGACTATAAAAGGGGCACGCTCTCGTGCCCCTTTTAATTTATGTGGAAGGCTCTTCCGGCCGCTCTTTCTCCGCCTTCCGGTAGGCCTCAAGCCACTTTTGTAGTCTGGCTGCTTGGGCCTCCTCTTCCCTTCTCTTTTCCCTCTCCCGATAGGCATCCACCCGGGCGAAGATCTCCCCTTGAACACGGCGGGGGTCATGCACCCAATCGAAAGTAAGCTCCCCCTCGGTAGCGGCGGTCTCTATGATCACCATGCCCACGTTGAGGAGGTTATAAATTACGCCGGGGATGAGATACCTCACATCCTGGATCATGGCCAGGCTCGCCTCCCTCCGCTCTTCTCGTAAGAAGAGGGGCTTCCTTTCCATGTCTATGATCCGATCGTCGGTCAAGACATAGATGTCGTTCCGCCAATCTTCGTACCGGTAGAGGATGAAGAGGGCCAAGAGGCTAGTGGCGGTTATGCAGAGGACTAAAGCCGAGGTTCGAGGTAAGAAAGAGACCAAGGGGAGCCCCAAGGCCACGGCCGTTCCTATCTCCAAGACGACTATTAAAAGGACCAAAGGGCCTGCTGTCTTGCGTAAGAGAACGTACCAATGCTTCCTCCAGGTCACCTGGGAGTCCTCCTCTAAGCGTAGGCGGGGAAAAAGGTAGTCGAGGAGGAGAGGAAAAGTACCTTTCTTCCTGATAGCAGCAACCTCCTCTTGGGGCTCAACGAGGGCCTCCTCAACGGCTTCTTCCTTCCGGGAGCGCTCCACCTGGGCCAGGATCTCTTCCCGCACCCGGTCCGCCTGGGGCAAACCAGTAAGGACCATCTTGCCTCTTGCCCCCGCGGTCTCTATGACCAAGTTCGCGAAGCCCAATAGTCTAGCCAAGGCGTGGGGGGAGACTAAGGTCACGTTCTGGATCCTCCCTAGCGCAGCCTCATTTCGCTCCTCATAGAGGAGCATCACTTTCTCCACCTGGACTACACGCTTGTCGGTGACCACATAGTAGTCGTTTTGCCAATCGAGATAGAACCACATAAAGAGGAGAGCGGCCAGAGGGCCGAGGAAAAGGTAGACCAAAGGAAGGAGATGACCAAAAGAGGCCGGGGAGAAAACCCAAAAAGCAGCGGGCAAGGTGAACAAGAAGGCCGGGAGGAGCAAGCGAAGGGCCAAGAAGTAGGGGTGTCGCCGATGAAGGGAGAGAACGACCTCATCCTGATGCAGCCACGAGAACCGAGTTTGGATCAAGGTACCACCTCTATAGGAATTCTATCACTTTTTGGGCTACCGCCTCGTTCATCCCCTCCACGGCAGCAAGTTCTTGGAGACTAGCCTGGCGGATCGCTTCCAGGGAGCCGAACTGTTTCAGAAGGGCCCTCCTCCTCTTGGGACCGATCCCTGGGATCTCCTCCAGAAGAGTGGCCAGGCTACGACGCTCTCTCAACTTCTGATGGTAGCCTAAGGCGAAGCGGTGGGCCTCATCCCGCAGCCGCTGCACCAACTGAAGGGCTGGGGAATCCTCGGGAAGCCGAAGGGGAAGATCGGCCCCTGGACGGTAGATCTCCTCTCGCTCCTTGGCCAGGGCCACCGCCGGAACCTCCAAGCCGTGTTCAGTCAGAACCTCCAGAGCGGCGTTCAGTTGACCTTTCCCCCCATCGATGACCACCAGATGGGGCAGGGTGGCCCACGCATTTTCACCCTCCTGGAGGGCTCGGCTAAACCGTCGCCTGAGCACCTCTCGCATCATGGCGTAATCGTCGGCCCCTTTCACGCTCTTTATGCGGAAATGGCGGTAGGCCTCCCTCTGGGGTAGGCCTTTCTCAAAGACTACCATGCTCCCTGTGGGGGCTACCCCTTGGATGTTGGAGATATCATAGGCCTCGATCCGCAGGGGGAGGGCTTCCAGTCCAAGGTGTTCCCTTAGATCGGCGAGGGCAGCCATCACCTTCCCTTCGTCGATCGCTTCCTGAGCCTCTATATGGGCCAGGGTCTGGGCGGCGTTCTCCTCCGCCAACTTCACCAGTTCCCGCTTCTTCCCTCGGCGGGGAAGGGAGAGGGCCACTTTTGCTCCCCTCCTCTCCTCCAGCCAGGCTCTGATCACCGGGGCTTCATCTAACTCGCTCCCTAGAAGGATCTCCGAGGGGACGTAGGCCACCGCATCGTAAAACTGCTTCAGGAAAGAGGCCAGAACCTCTTTTGATTCCTCACCCTTCGTCCCCTCCAAAAGGAACGATTCCCGACCTATCAGTTTGCCCCCCCGCACGAAGAAGACCTGCACGCAGGCCTCGCCATCCCGCCTAGCCAGGGCTACCACATCCTGATCCACCTTGGCGCGAAAGACTATCCTCTGCTTCTCCATGGCCCGCTCTATACCTCGGATCTGATCGCGGAGGGATGCTGCCCGCTCGAACTCCAGACCCCTTGCCGCCTCCTCCATCTGCCGGCGAAGGGAGCCGAGGATCGCTTCTTGCTTGCCCTCCAGGAATAGACAGACCCCCTCGATGAAGGCCCGATACTCCTCTTGGGAGATAGCCCCGATGCAAGGGGCAGGACAACGTTTGATGTAATAGTAGAGGCAGGCCCGCTCGTCAGCGCCTGTGAGTTTGCGCCGGCAGGTCACGTAAGGGAAGATCGAGCGCAGGGTATCTAGGGTCTGGTGCATAGCCGCCGAGGAGGCGAAGGGACCATAATATCTGGCTCCGTCTCGCTGGGCGCGGCGAACGATCTGAATGCGGGGGAACTCCTCCTGCCAACTGATCCTGATATAGGGGTACCGCTTGTCATCCCGGAAACGGACGTTATAGCGAGGGCGGTACCTCTTGATCAAGGAGCACTCCAAGACGAGGGCCTCCATCTCCGATTCGGTGACGATAAACTCGAAGTCGGCTGTGGTCTTGGCCAGATGGGCTAACTTGGGACTGCGGGTGGGCGAAGCGGAGCAATAAGAGCGCACCCTATTCCTGAGGTTCGCTGCCTTCCCCACATAGAGGATGCGGCCCTTCTCATCCTTCAGGAGATAGACGCCAGGCTTGATAGGTATATTTTTTACCTTTTCCGGTAGTTTAAAAGCCATATCTAATTGCTGCTAAAGGGTTCTTATTCTATATTTTACCATAAAAAGAGGGCTGGTGTTACCCCGCCCCTTTCTCAACAACCAGGGCTCGCTTCCTATGATAACTCCTCGGCCAACTCCGTCCATTTGGAAGCCAACTCATCTCTTCGCGGTTTATAAACCGTCTCGTAAAAATACCTCTGGGAGAGAAGGACGCCTTTATCGAAACCTTTACACATCTCTATCGCTTCCCTCCACGCCTCCTCGAAAGCCCCTCCGAAGCGGCTCTCTATCTGCTTAGCGAAATCCTCCGCGGTCTGGAGTTCGCTTCCTATGGTGAAGATAGGCCTACCATCCATCTCCACCTGATAGGCCATCTCATCTCCCAGATGGAAGATGCCATAGGACGCCTCGATCTCCTCGATCTCTTCCCTGGGAAGTTTCTGCACCGGAAGGGCTGTGCGATCGAAGGGCAAAGCCCGGCGTCCCTTGAACCCTCTCTTGGCCGCAGCATAGAAGATAGCCCGGTTCAACCCCCAACTTCTTGCCGAATCGAGGGGCAACCCCAAAATATAGGCCCTTGCTGCCTGGAGGAGGGCCATCACCTGGAACCTACCCACCCCTCGTGCCAACCTCCTCCGATATGCTACCATCTTCCCTCCTCACTTGATCTTCCGCCAATGTTCCGTGGCTATGGGGCCATCATGCGCTATTAAGTAGGGGGAGGCCAAGTCTTTGATCACTATCCCCTCCTCCTCTCTCTGGAGTGCCTCCTTCAGGTGGGTTTCCAAATCTCGAATCGGCTTAGCCTCGACCAATTGAAAAGGAACTCTAAGAGGAAGGCCCTCCAATAACTTCCGCCTCTCTTTGAGAGGCAGATAGCCCACGAATCGACCTTCGTGAAAAACGATATCGAAGAGGTATACCCGGGGCTCTACCTTTCCCCTTACCGCAAAGAGCGAGGGCACAAACCTCCTCCCCTTGGCAGTAGAGAGTTCACCGTCCAAAAGGGTACCCGGAGGGACCACTTTCTGGGCGGCCTTAACGAGAAAAATCAATTTTGAGGTCCAATTGGGCTTCCTCTCCAGCCTCCTCCCCCATAACTCCACATGGCCCTCGGGGAATCGTATTATCTGTATCCTCCAGCCATCGATCTTGGGCTCGTAGATCCACTCCCCAGATAGCTCCTCACCGAAGTAAGGGATAGGCTGCATCAGCCAGATAGGCCCCTCTAAGAGTGGCTCCTCCATGTCCACCCTCATTTTACCACAAAAGAGGGCCAGGGAGGTAACCCCTGGCCCTCGCTTTTCCGCTCCTATGCGGTTGCGGGCAAGGTGCGGTGGAGTTGTCCGAAGAGATGGGCCATGACTAGATAGGCCCAGAAGGAGGTAAAGAGCACTCCCACTCCGCAGGCGATAATACCGAAACTGGCGATGAAACTGGCCACCCAGGCTAGGATCAGGGCTAGGATGTAGTTCCCCAGGTTCCCGGTGATGAAGCCGAAGATCTCCCCGAAGCGGAAGGCGGATCCTAACTCCCCGGTCACCGCGTATTTGATCAGGATAGCCGGCGAGAGAACGCCAATGATAAGCCCATAGAGGCCACTTAGGCATCCTACCCCGGTAGAGAGGAGAGTGAGAATATCCTCTTGGACTCCTTCCCCCCCTCCCACGGCCAAGGCAGCGACCCAGAAGCAGCCCATAATCAGCCAGATGGGGATAGTGTAGATGAAGCCGATGATGAGTATCATCAGCCCTTTTACGAACTTCCCGCCGAACTCCGACCATTCCGGAAGGGGTTTCTCCAAGCCCTGGGCCACGTTGCGGAGCGTCTCCACCATGTAGCCTAAGACCGCGAAGTTCACGATGGGGATGATCCCCAAGACACCCCCGATGAGTATCTTCGTGATCCAACTCTCATCATCGAAGACATAACCGAAAGCCTTGCCGATCTCCATCTTAACCTCCCATTGAATGATGCAACCACAGGCTGGTGATATCGCCGAGGTTCAACTTTGCAGCCAAACGCTAGGCCTTCATCGCCTTCCAGAGGAGGCCACCCAAGCCGCCCAGAACGGCGGCGATGGCGAGGCCCACCAAGCAGCACACGCTGCCACCGATCAAGGCTCCGCCGAACCCCGTCGTCCAACGGACGATGAGGGAGGGCTCGATCCCTAGGTCCCGGAGTGCCCGCCAGGCCTCGGAAGGGATCTGGCCAAAGGCGGTAGCGGCCGCCGTGGCTCCAAAGATGGCGACCCTAGCCAATCCAATGACGATATTGGCCACCCCGCCGATAACTGCTGTCACTGCCCCAGCCAAGGCTCCAGCTCCGGCTCCCTCACCTACGGTTTGGATCTCCTTGCCCCCCAAACTCACCGCCCAGGCCCCGACCCCTATCCATAGGAGCAAGGTGCCAAAACAGGCAAAACAAGCGATGAGTTCACCTAAACAGGGGATCAGGCCCATCAAGGCCAAGACTACAGCGATGACCCCGCCTATGAGTCCTGCTTTCAAACCCGCTTGTACCATAGTGCAGACCTCCCAGAAAAGATCTCTCGCCAAGGGCCGCCATCCCTGGACAGGTTAATACATTATATCAAGGATCGCTTCCTCTTACAACTTTAAAACGGTAGCCCCAGGAGCCTGGTCAAATGAAACCGGGCAAAGCCCACTGCTCCTATCTCTAAGAATGTGGCCCCCAAGCCCAAGGCTAGAGGCAAGAGGGCATCACTCCAGGTCATAGCCTGCCCCTCCCGGCCGCTCACTACTAAAATCAGAAGGGTGTTTACTAGGGTGAAGATGAGTACCACACCTAAAGCGCTGGCCAGGGCCAAGGGGTAGAGAAGAGCATCGATCTCGGCCTGTACGATGAGGACGATTAAAAAGGCTCCCCCTAAGAGGAACGAGAGTTCCTTAAAGCCGCCCAGCGCCTCGTTAGGCTTTGGTTCTCGCCAGAGGGTGAAGTTGAAGACGGGAAAAACCAAGATACTTAAAGAGAGGCCATAGAGGGTCCCCGTGATAAGCCGCAAGGTATTGTGAGGTTCATAGAGATGAGGTAGGCCCACAAAAGAGAGGTAGGAATTTAAGCCATCTACCCCCATGAGCATGATGAACCCGACCAAGAGAATAAGGAGTTTCACCGGGGGTAAGCGACTGGCCTTTCCCTTGGGTATGAGTCCCAAGAGGCCCCAAGAAACCCCCAGAAAGGTCCCGGTGCAACGGGCACAGAGGGGCAACTGTCGGCCAGCCAAATGAAAGGAGTGATCCGGCAAGCGGTGGCAAACGGCGTAGGCTACCGCATCGGCCTTGACCAGTATGGAGGCCGGCCATAGAGGCGAGAGGAGGAGCGTGAATACCAAGGCTACAAGGGCGATGGCCCCCCATCTTAAGAAGTGGCTACCATAGAACACCCGCACCCCCTCTGCCAAGGAGATAACCCTTATCGATAGACCCCTCTATACTTCTCGGGAAGGAGTTCTGCCAGGTGGCGCATGATGAAGTCGGAGTCAGCCCTCAGTTGCTCCTTGCGAGATCGTCCTGGAGGGTGCTCTGGCAATCTAAATATCTGGCCGATAATTACGCGGAGATGAGGCCGCCGGAACCGCTTCAACCTACGAGGGGCCTCTTCTGTCCCGGTGATGCCGATGGGCAATAGGGGGACGTTCGCCCGCTGGGCTAGGAAGACAGGCCCCGTCTTCCCCTTTTCCAAGGCCCCGGTTACGCTTATCCTCCCCTCGGGGGCGATGGCCAAGATATCTCCCCGCTCCAGGAGCGCCAGCCCCTTCCTGAGCGCCTCCCGGTCGTAATGGCCGCGGTTCACCCAGATCGCCCCTCCCAACCTCAAAAGGAAGCCCGTCACCGGCACCTTCCGAAGATCAGCCACCGCCAACCCCGTGATCCGCCAAGGCAAGGTGGCCACTAAAAGCGCCGGGTCAAGGTGGCCCAAATGGTTGAAGACCACCAAAAGAGGCCCTCCAGAGGGGAGGTTCTCCCGCCCTTCTACCTCCCAGCGGGTCAAGATCTTGAAGAGTAGGACGAAAAAAGGCTTGGCTAGCCGATAGAACATCGTGAGGCAAGGAAAGGCTAATAATTTATCACCACTAAGGTACCTGGGTTGTCAGCGCTGGAGTATATCACGTTATAGCCGGGAGGTAAAGCGGGGGTAGTCCAGTCAAAGAGCCACTGGGCATCGGAGACGGTTAGGTTCACACAGCCAAAACTCATAGGGGTACCGAAGTTGTTATGCCAGTAAGTGCCATGGATAGCATAGCCGCCATAAAAATACATCACATAGGGGACATCGGGGAGATAGTAATAGCCAGGGTAGGACATATCGTCATAACGGTACTTGCGCTGGATGCGATAGCGGCCAGTGACGGTAGGGCGCTCGGCTGTCCCCGAGGAGACGACAGCCGAATATACGGCTTGCTCTCCTTCATAGGCCACAAGCCTCTGGGTGGTGAGGTTAATGTCGATCCACCTTTCCCCTCCCTCACTCCCGGGAGTGGATTCCTGCCCGCTCTCCTCCGGTATTATCAGCCTCTGGCCCACGTAGATAAAGGAGGGGTTGGCTAAGTTGTTGGCCCTGGCCAAGGCCCAGACGGTGGTATTGTACCTTCTGGCTATATGGATGAGGATCTCCCCGGGCTGCACCAGATGGATGCGAGAGCCGCTTGAGGGCTCCGGTGATGGTGGCGAGGATGATGAGTTTAAGCGCAGCCTCTGCCCGGCCCAGATAAAGTTGGGGTTGGAGAGCCCGTTGAGCGCAGCCAAGGCGTCAGCCGTAGTCCCGTACCTCCGGGCTATGGAAAAGAGGCTATCGCCCCACTGCACAGTGTAGACCGTGGTTTCTGGAGAGTCCTGAGTAGGGATAGTGAGCCTCTGCCCTGCATATACCCAGTTGGGGTTGACGATGGCGTTGGCACTGGCTATCGCCTCTACGCTGGTGCCATACCTCCTAGCGATAGAATATATCGTCTCCCCCCGCTGAACGATGTGTATAACCGGATCGACCTCCGGAGGTGCGGCCCAAACAGAGGTTGCGGCAAAGGAGAGGATAACAACCGAGATGATGAAGGAACAGAACCTTCTACGCGACATCATATATACATAATGATCGATTTCTAAACGCAGGTCAATAGGAAAATAGTCCCCTATTCCGGTATGGCCCTTGCCATCCACTCCGTGGGATCTACACCTATCTCCCCGAGCCGCATCTCCCAATGGAGGTGAGCCCCCGTGGCTAGCCCGGTGGAGCCCACATACCCTATCAAGGTGCCTCCTTTCACCTCCTGTCCTGGGGCCACCGCTATCCCCGAGAGGTGGAAGTAACCACTATGGACCCCCAGGCCGTGATCGATGATCACCGTCTTCCCTCGCACGGTCAACTCTTCGGCCAAGGCGATACGGCCGGAGTTGGCGGCCACCACAGGAGCGCCCTCAGGAGCGGAGTAGTCCACCCCCATGTGGTAACTGGCCACCGGGCCACCATCATAAGAACGGCGGGTGCCAAAGAGAGAGGAGACCTCCCCCTCGACGGGCACACGAAACCGCCCTTGCCACAATTTGGAGGGGGTTACCTGAAGGAAGATGGCCTTTACCCTTGCCCATTCCGCCTGCACCAGTTCCGGGTCCAGGAGCCCCTCCCGTTCAGGAGGCAGGTCAATATATTGAATGGGAAATTCAGCCTCTGTCACCAGCACATAACCTGAGACTTCCACGGCTTTCCCCTCGTCATCGGTAGCGACAATAGACCAAGGGTGGGCTCCCGACACACTCCAAGGGGGAAATCCAGCCAAAGCCCAATACTCCCCTTCTTCCCCAGTAAAGGTGAGGCTCCGGCCATCTATGCTCCCTGCCAGGCTCACCTCCTCCTCGGCTCGCACCCTGACGAGAAGGGTATGCCCTTGGGCCACCTGAGGTGGTACGAACTCCAACGCCAAAATAGGAGTAGGCAACGTTGCCGACTGAGCGGGGATGATGAGTCGCTGACCGGCGTAGATGAGAGAAGGGTTGGATAGATCGTTGGCCGCGGCCAGGGCCCAGACGGTGGTGCCGTAGAGACGAGCGATCTGGGAGAGATACTCTCCGGGTCGCACAACGTGCACCTGGGCCTGGGTAGGCGACTCCGATGGCTGCTGTACGGCCGAGGGGATGATGAGCCTTTGGCCGGGGTAGATGAGGGAAGGGTTAGAGATGTTGTTAGCCTGGGCTATGGCCGAAACTGTCGTCCCGAAGCGAAGGGCTATGTTACTAAGAGTATCGCCTAGTCGCACCACGTAACTCCCCTCAGGAGCGACCGACCCCTGAGTGGGGATGATAAGCCGCTGGCCCACATATATGAGGTTAGGGTTGGCGATGGCGTTGGCTTGAACGATGGCCTCCACCGTCGTTCCATAGCGGGCGGCGATGATAAAGAGCGTCTCCCCTCGCTCTACTACGTGGATAATCATCCCCTCCACCCCGGGAGCAGCCGCCAGAGGCTGTACGGAAAAGAAGAGGATGATGAGAAGACCAAGCAATGCCCTTCGGCCTCTGCTTACCATCGTCTTACCTACCTTTCCTGTTAGAGATATTATACGCAGTGATGGTTGAAGTTCAACTCTCACCGGCGTTGACAAGAGGAATGTCTGGACATATCCTTCTCTTAGAAATGAAGGGGTTAAGACAACCATACATAAGTCGTGTTATCTTGTTTTTCCTTCTTCTGACCCTACCGGGTCTCTCCCCATCCACTGAGGCTCTAGAGGGAGAGACGCTGGGCGAGAAGAGGCTCACCGACGATGGCCGCTCCTACTTCGCCGCTTGGTCGCCAGATGGGAGAGAGATCCTCGTCACTCGGCCGAAGGAGGTGGTGGAGAGCGGGGAAGGGTGGCAGACCATTTTCGATCTCTGGCTCCTGAATGTCGACAATGGAGTCGCCACCAAAGTAGCCGAGAACGCTGCTTACCCCATCTTTTCCCCTGGGGGGAAGGAGATCGCCTACCTTTCCTTTCAGGGGGAAGGGGAAGGTCAGGTGTGGCTGCTGGATCTTGCGAGCGGCCAGCGAAGGGCGATCGCCCCCGCCGACTGGGGCCTCCCTCTGGCCTGGCTGCCCGATGGCCTCCTGGCCTTCGCCCAGAGGGGGCGGTTGGTCTTCACCGACAGGCAAGGGAAGGAGGAGTTGCAGATTGTGACCCTGCCGGCTGGGTGTCCTTTCCAAATATCCCCTACAGGCACGAGGGTGGTCAAAAGCGATGGCTTGACTCTACGGGTGGAGGGGGTTGATGGAACCAACCCCCAAACCTTGGCCCAAGAGGCTGTAATAGGCCCTGCTGCCTGGTCCGCCGATGGCACCCAACTGGCCTACATCGTTGTCGGAGAGCAACTCCAATCTCAACTCTGGGTCACCGAGGCCGACGGCTCAGCCCGCCTTCTCCTAATAGAGAGCGAGAACGACTATCTTGGGGCGCCCAGTTGGTCTCCCGAGGGAGGAACTATCGCCTTCTCCCGCTGCCCAAGAGGCAGTGGGACCGCGCAGTCCTGCGACATTTGGCTGGTAGGCTCGGATGACAAGGGGTTGCGCAACCTGACCCCCGGCAACAGGGAAGAGAGTGCCCCCGTTTGGTCACCCGATGGGCGATACCTGGCCTTCCAGCGAGATGGAGACGTATGGGTTCTAGATGTGGAGAAGGCTCTACTCAAGGCCCAAGATTCCGGGGCTCCTCCAGAGTCTATCTCTAAGGCGACTTTCTTGGTCGCTCCCTCTATTGGCCTCCCCGCAAGCACGCATCTCTCGCCGCCCGACTACATCCGGGTGATCCATAGGGATTATTGCAATTGGAGCCGCGATCTCCCCGATGGTCAAATCGACTACTTCGAACTTGAGACTTATGTCAAGCATGTGGTTCCCTATGAGATGCCTCACGCTTGGGAACCCGAGGCCCTCAGAGCCCAAGCGGTCGCGGCTCGCTCCTATGGCTGGTACTACGCCCTCAACCATCCCGTCTCCCCTTACTGGGATGTGGATGACTGCACCAACTATCAGTACATGGGCCCCAATACCTATCCTGAGACGGACGCTGCCGTAGATGCCACCTGGGGGCAGTACCTCTGGCACAACGTCTGGGACGACGGAGAGCCTCCCCTCGATTCGCCCATTATCGCCATGTACAGCGCAAACAATGGCGATCCTACACGAACTCGAGATGACAACCCGGCTCGTTTTCCTTACCTCAAAGCCATCAACGACCCCGTCTGTTTTGGCGACACTCGATACGGCCATGGTTGGGGGCTCTCCCAGGTAGGGGCACAACGCTGGGCCTCCTGGCATGGCTGGAACTACCAACAGATCCTCACCCACTACTATACAGATGTCACCATAGAGGCCCCAGCGGAGTCAGGAGACGACTCGAAACCACCCGTGGCTAGCGTAGTACTCCCCTGGTCGGATTTCCACCTCACCACCAATCGGACCCTTATCTTAGCCAACGCCAGCGACGGAAACAGCGGGATGAAACAGGTGGATTTTTGGGCCCGCTACGACGATGGGGAGAAGATCGATTGGCACCTCCTCACCAATGATTATGACGGGAGCGACGGCTGGAGTTATCTCTGGGACCTCTCCTCCCTACCAGACCAGCCCCTCACCGAAGACTCTATAGTCGTTGCCGTCAACGCCATCGACCAGGCGAATAATGTGCAACTCGACTCCAGTCGCGTAGCCTTTGTGGGCCTGGATCGGCTGGTTCCCAGCGGCACCGTAGGGGCCTATGAGAACCCCGACAACCCCTCAACCGTGACTCTCTTCTTCTCCGCCTCCGATGAAGGGGGAAGTGGCCTAGAGGAGATGGCCTTTAGCCACAACTGGATATGGGAGGGAGAAGATCTTCCCCATCAAGCGAACTCAGGGGTCGAGGTCTACGACCAGAGCGCCCTCAACGGGTATGCCTGGCAAGGCCGAGCGGGGGTGGACAGTCCAGGATATTGGTTCGGCCCCTATACCTTTGGATTGGCGCCTGGCCAGGCTTATCGAGCCTACTTCCGGCTCAAGAGCAGCAACGTGGACACCACCGAGGTGGTAGCTATTCTGGATGCTGTAGACCACACGACTGATTCCCAAGGCAGGCTTGTTCTCCGCCAACTGGGACTCCTCCGTCTGCGGGGCATAGATTTCCGAGAGTCGAACGTCTACCAAGAATTCGGCGTCGACCTCAACTACACAGTTCGAGGAACGCTGGGGCTAGAGTTTCGCACCTACTTCACCGGTGCCGCCGATCTGGCCTTAGATCGGGTATTGGTGGTTACCTACCCTGAGCCCTACCAAGATGGTATTATTATGCAATTGGCTGAGGGCGAGACGCTAGGAAGTCTAAGGGTCAAATTCATCGATGGGGCAGGCAATGTATCAACAGATTCTATACCCACACCTATTAACCTGCCAAACAAAGTTTACCTCCCTTCAATCTTCAAGTAACGGTAAGGAGCAATGGGCACCCTTTATCTCGTAGCCACACCGATAGGCAACCTGGAGGATATAACCTTGAGGGCCCTCCGCACCCTTCGGGAGGTGGGTCTCATCGCTTGTGAAGATACTCGGCGTACGGGAAGGCTCCTGGCCCATTACCAGATCAAAAAGCCTCTCATCAGTTATTACGAGCACAACAAACTAACCAAATTAGACTATATCCTCGATACATTGCAGACGAAAGATGTAGCCCTGGTCTCCGAGGCCGGTATGCCTGGCATCTCCGATCCCGGCTACGAACTAGTGCGGGCCGCTATCTCTGCCGGTATCGCGGCGGTCGCTATCCCTGGCCCCTCGGCCCCCATTGCCGCCCTAGCCGTCTCCGGCCTTCCTACGGACAGTTTCGTCTATTTGGGCTTCTTGCCCCGCCGGAGGAAAGAGCGCCGCCGCTTCCTCCAGGCTATCGCTAAGGAAAAGCGAACCCTCGTGGCCTTTGAAGCGCCCCATCGGTTGGTGACTAGCCTGGAGGATATAGAAGAACTCTTAGGCGATAGAGAGATGAGCCTTGCCCGGGAACTCACCAAACTACATGAGGAGGTTATCCGGGGGAGCGTCTCTTATATGCGAGCCCATTTCAAAGAAGTGCGCCCCCGGGGCGAGTTCACCCTAGTCATCGCCGGGGCAAAGGAGGAGGCATGGGAAGAGGAGAGGGTCAGGGAAGCGTTGAGAGAACTGCGAGATGAAGGGGTATCCGGACGAGAGGCGACGAAAGAGGTGGCTGAACTGAGCGGCCATCCCCGAAGCGAGGTCTATAAGATCTGGCTCGACCTGGCGAAGGAAGGAAAGCTTCCGGGAGGTTCCAATGATCGATCTTGACGATGTCGGTGCTCTGAAAAGAAACGACCCCCAGGGTATGGGAGAGCGGATCGCCGAGTTGCCCTGGCAGTGCCGCCAGGCTTGGGAGATTATCGAAGGCCAGCGCTTCCCTGCCGACTACGCTCGGGCGGATAGCGTGGTGATCTTGGGCATGGGAGGCTCGGCCATAGGGGGGGATTTAGTTTGTACCCTGGTCAGAGATCTATGCCCAGTGCCCATCTTCATCAATCGAGAGTACGATCTCCCCCGTTTCGTGGGCCAAGGGACCCTGGTCATAGCCTGTAGTTACTCGGGAGATACAGAGGAGACACTGGCCGCTTTCCAGGAGGCTTCGCGCCGAGGGGCCAAACTTTTGGCCCTTACCACCGATGGCCAGTTGGCCCAGATGACTGAAAACCCCCTCACCTTCTCGTACGTTGCCCAACCTAGGGCTGCTCTCGGCTTTTCTCTAGTTATGCTCCTGGGCATATTGACCGAAATCGGTTTCGTCCCCGACCCCAGGCCAGATCTGGGGGAAGCGATAGAGGTGATGGAGGAGTTAGGCGAAAAGGTAAGAGAAGAGGTCCCCACCTCTCAAAATCGGGCTAAACAACTGGCCACCTTACTTCTAGGCAAACTGCCTGTCATCTATGGAGCCCAGCATCTGGCGCCGGTGGCTCGCCGCTGGAAGGGACAGTTTAACGAAAACGGAAAATGCTTCGCCTTCTTCGAGGCGCTCCCGGAACTCCACCACAATACCGTGGAAGCCTTCCCTTATCCTTCCGAGTTGGCGGAAAGGGGCGTGATTTTGCTTCTCATCTCCCGGCTCTACCACCCCAGAAATATCCTCCGCTTCCAAGTGACCGAGGAGATGCTAGACCGATATGGGATACCTCACTGGTCAATGGAGGCCAAAGGCAGAAGCCCTCTCTCCCAGGTCCTCTCGACCATTCACTTAGGAGATTATGTGAGCCTATATCTCGCCGCCTTGCGAGGAGTGGATCCCTCCTCGGTGGGGACCATAGCCTATCTGAAGGAGCGGTTGGCCCAGGCCTAACGACTTTTGCTCAACTATAGCCTTTTTTATCATTGGATAGTTCTTTCTTCCCTACCTGCTTGGTGATTCACTGCAACTCCTGGCAATCACCGATATCTAATGATGGCTTGCAGCCAAGAACTATCTATGATGATCGGTAAATGGTGAAAGTCGGGGGTTCGACTTGACAGGCTGAAAGAAGAAAGGTAGACTTGTAATAGTAGTTCCGGAGAGGACGGCTACGCGATTGTACCTGCCGACTAGAAGTACAGGGCTGAACACCGAGGAGCCAAGGTTGCCTTGGTGTTTCTTTTAGAAAAGGAGTGACTATGGATTCGGGGATGGTCAGGAAGATAGAGAAGTCGAAACGGTATGCTGAGGAACGCCATCGAATCAGCTTTAATGAATTCAGGGTAACTCTTGAGGGCAATCACGCCCTCCACCACATCTCCTTCCGAGATGGAGAGTGGAGTTGTGATTGCTCCTTCTTCTCCCGCCGCGGCGTATGCAGCCATACCATGGCCTTGGAGCGAGTGCTAGGCGAGATGCTCACCCAAAAAGGGGAGAAAGCCTAAACTTTTGGCTGTATTGATTTCGTGGCCTTTTGCGCCCTTTTGGGTTATATTGGTGATATGAGAAAGAACCTTCGCCTCTGGCTGGGGCTCCTCATCAGCCTAACCTTCCTCTACCTAGCCCTCCGGAAGATGCACCTGGCCGAGGTATGGCTGGCCCTTAAAAGCGCCCATTACCTCTGGATATTTCCCGGGGTAGCGGTCTACTTCTTCGGTGTTTGGGCCCGCACCTGGCGCTGGCACTATATGTTGAGGCCAGTCAAGGCTGTATCTCTCCCCCGTCTCTTCCCTGTAATATGCATCGGCTATATGGGGAATAACATCTACCCCGCTCGGGCCGGCGAACTCCTTCGCGCCTACGTCTTGCGCCGCCGAGAGGAGGTAAGCGTCAGCGCATCTTTAGCCACCATAATCGTGGAGCGGATCTTCGACGGCCTGGTCATGCTCCTCTTCGTCTTCGTCGGCCTGCCCCTGGCCCCTATCCCCGAAGATTGGCGTAGCCTGGTGGTCCTCTTCAGCCTGCTCTTTCTAGGCGCGCTGGTGGTCTTCTTTATCATCGCCGCCTCCCCCCAGCGCTCTCAAACCCTCTACAACTGGCTCATTAACCGCCTACTGCCCAGCCGTTTCCGTGATACCGTGCGGGGCTTTGCCGATCGCTTCCTGGAAGGTTTACATTGCCTGAGAAGCGGACATGATGTGGCCATGATCTTCATCACCTCCATCGTCGTCTGGCTGGCGGAGACGGTGAAATATTGGTTTGTGATGCACTCTTTCCATTTCGCCGTCCCCTTTTACGTGCTCATGTTGATGAACGGGGTGGTGAACCTGGCCACCACCATACCCTCCTCGCCGGGCTACGTGGGCACCTTCGACGCTCCTGGCATAGAGGTGCTCGATACCTTCGGGGTTAATCGGGACATCGCCACCGCCTATACGTTGGTCCTCCACGCGGCCCTCTGGTTTCCCATCACCGCTCTAGGCGCCTATTTTATGTGGCGGGAGAGCCTGACCCGGCGGGAGATCGAAACCTTGCGTCAAAGGCCGATGGAGAGAGAGGCTACCTGTGGAGGGGATAAACCATGAAGATCGGTATCATCGGCGGGGGCATCACCGGCCTGACCGCGGCTTATGAATTGGCGAAGAAGGGACATCAGGTCTCCCTCTTCGAGAGCGAACCGGATCTGGGAGGCCAAGCGGCTACCTTCCCCCTCGAAGGGACGCGCCTGGAGAAGTTCTACCACCATATCTTCACCAGCGATAGGGAGATGATAGCCCTCATAGATGAACTGGGGCTCGCACAAAAGATGCGGTGGCTCCCTTCTAAGGTGGGCATCTATTATGGAGGCGAGATCTACGACTTCGTTACCCCTTTCGACCTCCTCCGCTTCCGTCCCCTGGGCCTCTTCCAACGGTTATGGACGGGGATAGTCACCTTGTACCTGCAACGGTTTGCCGATTGGCGGAAACTAGAAGATGTGACCGCCCTGGAATGGGTGAGGCGAAAGGTAGGGCAAGAGCCTTATGAGGTGATCTTTCGCCCCCTCTTGCGTGGCAAGTTCGGTCAGTATGCAGATGAGATAAGCATGGCTTGGCTGTGGAGCAAATTCAAACACCGGGTCGCTTCCCGAGGGCCGGGAATGCAAAGGGAACTTCTGGGGTATATGGAAGGGAGTTTTCAGGGCCTCATCGATAGGCTAGCGGAACGGATCGGCGAACTGGGCGGAGAGGTATATCAAAAGAGCTCGATCAAGAGAATAATCATCGAAGGAACCAGGGTCACGAGGCTCCAGATAGAGAGCATCGAGGGAGGGCCTCCGGTTGAGCATCGCTTCCCCCTGGTCCTAGCCACGCTCCCTACTTTCGCCCTTCTGGAGATAGCCCCAGACCTTCCTGAAGCATATGCGGCCCGCTTGCGCCAAATAGAGTATCTAGGGGCCGTCTGCCTGGTTCTCTTGTCAAAAGAGCCTCTTTCCCGCATATATTGGCTAAACATAAGTGACACCGGTTTCCCCTTCGTGGGAGCCATAGAGCAGACCAACTTCATCCCCCCTGAGGCCTACAACGGCAAACACATCGTTTACCTCTCCAACTACCTCTCCCGCCATGACCCCAACTACCATCTTTCACCCGAAGAGTTGTTGACCACCTACCTCCCTTTCCTCAGGAGAATAAATCCGGCCTTCGATGAGGGCTGGATAGAGGGGCTCTGGCTCTTCCGGGCCGACGCCGCCCAGCCGATCATAACCTGTGACTATTCAGAAAAGATGCCCCCTCTCTGGACACCTGTTGAGGGGCTCTACCTGGCCAATACCAGCCAGATCTACCCTCAGGACAGGGGGATGAACTACAGCGTTCAGTTGGGCCAGAGGGCCGCCGAGATCGTAGAGAGGGTTGAAAAGGGGGAGACCCTGTGATATGATAACATTTGTATATCTAATTTTGATCGAGGTGTTCCCATGAGAAAGATCTGCGTTATCGGCGCTGGATATGTAGGGCTAGTCACCGGAACCTGCTTCGCTGACCTGGGCAACCAAGTCATCTGCGTGGACATCGACGAGAAGAAGATCGCCAAACTCAAAGCGGGCACCATGCCCTTTTACGAGCCTGGCCTGGAGGAGACGGTACGACGTAACGCCCAAAGCGGCCGTCTCCGTTTCACCACCTCTTATCCCGAGGGGATCAAAGAGGCCGAGTTCGTATTCATCGCCGTGGATACCCCTTCCGGCGCTGAGGGAGAGGCAGACCTCAAATATATCCGCATGGCTACGGAGGGGATCGCTAAGGTCATGGACCACCCTCTCATCATCGTCAACAAGAGCACCGTCCCCATCGGCACCGGCGACTGGGTAGCCGAGATCGTGGAAGAGTATGCCAACCCAGAGATCGAATTCGCCGTCGTTTCCAACCCCGAGTTCCTGCGGGAAGGATCGGCCATCGGCGATTTCCTCAACCCTGACCGGATCGTCCTGGGCTCCACCAACCGTGAGGCCGCTGAACAGGTAGCCCAACTCTACCTCTCTCTAAGGGCTCCTATCATGATCACCGACTTGCGCACCGCAGAGATGATCAAGTACGCCTCCAACGCCTACCTGGCCAACCGCATCTCCTTTATCAACGAGATCGCCTCCATCTGCGAGAAACTGGGAGCCGACGTGAAAGAGGTGGCCATAGGGATGGGGTATGACAAGCGGATCGGCTCGGACTACCTAGATGCCGGCCTGGGCTGGGGCGGCTCCTGCTTCCCCAAGGATGTGAAAGCCCTGGAGCATATGGCCTCCATCCAAGGCTGCCATCCCCAACTCTTACGGGCGGTGATAGAGATCAACCGAGATCAAAGAAGGCGGATCATACAGAGCCTACGAGAGATACTAGGCAGTTTGCACAGGAAAACCGTCGGAATATTAGGGCTAGCCTTCAAGCCCAACACCGACGATATGCGGGAAGCCCCCTCAATTGAGGTGATCCACCTTTTGACCAATGAGGGGGCACGCATAAAAGCCTATGACCCCGTAGCCATGGAGGTAGCAAAACGTATCCTCCCCAACATTATTTACTGCCAGGACGCCTACGAGGTGGCCAAGGATAGCGATGCCCTCATCATGGTCACAGAGTGGAACGAATTCCAACACTTGGATATGGTGCGCATAAAGGCGTTGATGAGACGGCCCATCCTCATCGATGGCCGGAATATATACGACCCTCAAAAGTTAGGCCAACTAGGCTTCATCTACCGGGGCGTGGGGCGGGGGTATGAAGCGACCACCGTCGTCTCCGAGGTTAGAGAGGCCAAGGAGGCCACCTCTTGAAAAGGCGACTATGTTATCGGTAGGGGTGGATATAGTAGAGATCGAACGTATCGCCAAGGCCCTAGAGCGCTTTGGCAATCGCTTTCTTGCGCGCATCTACACCCCGGCCGAAGTCAACCACTGTCGAGGGAGGTTGGCGGAACTGGCCGCTCGCTTCGCGGCCAAGGAAGCGATCTCCAAGGCCCTAGGAACGGGGATACACGGCCTAACCTGGCAGGAGATGGAGATCCTCCCCGACCGTCTCGGCCAGCCCCAGGTTTATCTCCACGGCTTGGCCCTAGCGCGCGCCCGTGCTCTGGGGCTGACCGATTTCGCCCTCAGCCTCTCCCATTCCCAAGAGTACGCCATAGCCTTCGTCGTGGCCTCGGAGAGCCGCAAATCCTAACCCCCAGGCCTTAGTGCAAACTCTAGGCTCCCCACGGCCGGAGCATATTCTACCCTAAGGCTAAGAAAGGAAGCCATGCCACTTTCAGGATTGCTCTCAGGGGTGGGGCTTTCCTAAGAATTGGCTACCTTGGTAGTTTTTGGCTCTTCCTGCCTAGTACCTTTTCGCTATTGCCCTTAATTGTGCAATATGATAAACTTTTTTGAAACGAATAGAGATTGAAGCCTTCTCGCGACGATAAGGGCAAACCCATCGAAAGATGGGGACGCAAAGCCATGGGTCTAAGGCTCCAGAGGGAGCGATGATCGCCAGGCCACCGAAAGCGAGGTCTTTTTGCGCCTGCTTTCAATAGCGTCTCGTGAGGCAGGCTTTTTCTTTAGTTGACATCTCGCCGCAGTAGCGAGGGCGACTGCGTCACCCTGAGGGCAAAACCCACTGTGACAAGTGAGATACTTCACCGCCAACATGGTCAAAATCTGCCATTCTCTTCGTTAATGGAAAAATTCATGGCTGGGATGGATTAGGTGATCATGATGAAGGATGAAAAGAGAGAGGAAAGAGTAAGGGCTGAGGAGAAGTACAAAGCCCTGGTAGAGGCCGCTGCGGATGCGATCTTCACTCTGGATTTAGTTGGCAGGGTCGCCTTCGTGAACCCAGCCGGGCAAAGGATTTCGGGTTATAGCAAAGAAGAATTAGTGGGTAAGCATTTCCGGGAGTTGCTGCCCGCGAAGTATATCCCAGTCTGCCTCAATGTGTTCCAGAAAGCGTTGAGGGGACAACCTACCCCACCTATCGAGATCGAAATGATCACCAAAAAGGGGGAAAGTGTGCCCCTTGAACTACTGGGCAGGCCAGTCAAGAGAGGGAGAAGGGTTGTCGAGATAATTGGCATCGGCAGGGACATCGCCGAGCGCAAGCGGGCGGAGGAGGCGCTGCGGGAGAGCGAAGAGAAATATCGCAACGTTGCTGAACGAGCGAATGACGGCATCGTTATCATTCAGGACACAATAATAAGATATGCCAACCCACGTTTGGCAGAAATGTGGGGTGGCAACGTTCGGGAGTTTATTGGCACTCCTTTTACCGATTATGTCCATCCCGACGAGCTTCCCAAACTGGTAGATCGCTACAAGCGGCGCATGGCAGGCGAGGATGTCACGCTGATATACGAGACAGTGCTCGGGCGCAAGGACGGCAGTAAGTTATATGCCGAGTTAAACGCGGGCCTAATCACATACCAGGGAAAACCCGCCGACCTCGTGATCGTCCGTGACATCACTGAACGCAAGCGGGTAGAGGGGGAGATTCGCCGCCACCACGACGAACTGGCCGCCCTCAACGCTATAGCCATGGCTGTGACCAGCACCCTCGATTTGCGAGAAGTTTTACAAACCATCCAAGAGCGCGCAGTAACATTACTGGTCGAAAAATATCCGCCAGTCTTTAGCCTCTTCAACGAAGGGAGCCAAAACTTCGAGGTTGTGGTGACTGGCGCACACAATATGATACTGAAAAGGGCGGAGAAGTTACTCGGTGTGAAATTTAAGGGACTCACTTTTCCTCTTTCCACGTTGAACCCAGCCCTGCGCCAGGCCTTGTTTGCCGGGAAGCCCTATGTGACTAGTGATGGCTCTGACATCCTGGGATCTCAGGTGAGTAGAAGGCTGGTCAAGGCCGCTCAGAGAGCCATGGGAGTTAACTCTATCGTGGACTTGCCTCTTTGGGCCAAAGGGAAGTTGGTTGGAACCATGGTCCTCTTCTGCCAGAAGGAGAAGAGGAGTGACGAGGAGATGGAACTCATCTCCTCCCTCGCCAGTCAAGCGGCCATCGCCATCCAGAATGCTCGTCTTTTCCACCAGGCACAGCAGCGTATCGCCGAACTGGCCACCTTCAACGAGATCGGCCGGGCCATCGCCTCCACTATCAAACTCGACCAACTATGGGAACTAATCTACCACCAAACCTGCCGCGTGATGGAGGTCTCTGCCTTTTATATCTCCCTCTACGACCGACCAAAAGAAGAACTGAACGTCGTCATAGACATCTTAAATGGACAGCGACAACCCCAAGAGGAAGGGCCTCGTAAGTTCTGCCAGGGCCGGACTGAATATATCATCCACACCAAGAAGCCCCTTCTGATCCGAGGAGAGGTGCAGGAAACATATGAGAGACTGGGTATCGTCTCCTCGGACAAGAGGGCCAAAGCCTTCGCCGGAGTCCCCATCACTGCCGCCGGCGAGGTGATAGGTGTCCTGGCTGTTCAAAACTACGAGCGCGATGATGCCTACGATGAACATATTACCAGCCTCCTATCCACCATTGCCAACCAAGCGGCCATCGCCATCGAGAATGCCAGGCTCTACGAGGAGACCCAAAAAAGGTTGGCGGAGACCACGCTCCTCCATAAGGTGGCGGAGATCATAAATGCCACCCTCGACCTGAAGGAGA